>Ga0209318_1000052_pt1 | contig 152560 bp, 117 predicted proteins | sample RifGroE1_FD_183999 | JGI IMG/M metagenome (GOLD analysis project Ga0209318, IMG submission 183999) | Groundwater microbial communities from Rifle, Colorado, USA - Groundwater E1 (SPAdes) (version 2) | ecosystem: Environmental > Aquatic > Deep subsurface > Groundwater | place: Rifle, Colorado...
AAATCCGGTGCGTCATGCAAGCACCTTTATATAAATTGGTGAAAATCCAATACGGTGAATTTTCCGTTTGACCGTAACAGACCGGGATAATGTATATGGGTAACTGTATCGTTAAAGCTTCCGACTCTGGGTAAGTAAGCCATAACGAAAGTGAAAGGATTTAGCCTCGTTAACTTAGTACAGTTGACCAATCTCTCGGATTTGATGAAGTCTATTATCATTGTGGAAGTAACGGATATACGCACACAATGGAACTGTCGGGGTTGTAACCTATAGCGTGCTTACAAATGATATAAAGGGGAACATGAAAATGGTAATCGAACCAATATTTGAAGCAGATTTTAAAAAATGCTCTTATGGGTTTAGACCGAAACGCTCAGCAAGTATGGCGGTCACGAAAATTAAGGAAAACCTGAAAGAAGGTCGAATGACAATTCTTGATGCCGATTTATCAGCATACTTTGACACAATTGCTCATGATAAACTTATGATACTGGTTGAACAAAGAATAAGTGATAAAAATATTCTTAAATTAATAAGAATGTGGTTGAAAGCACCGGTTTCTGAGAATAATCGTATTAGTGGTGGAAAGAAGAATAAATATGGAACTCCGCAAGGTGGTGTAATATCACCGTTACTTGCAAATATTTACCTGCACCTGCTTGATAAAATTATCAATAAGGGAGGAAGTATATTCAATAAATGTGGCATTTCCATAGTTAGGTATGCAGATGACTTTGTGTTGATGGGAGAAGATATATCAATGGAATGTTTACAAGAGCTTTTATATATTCTAAAGAGAATGGAACTTCAATTAAACAAAGAGAAAAGTAAACTGATTATTGCAAAGAAACAGCCATTCGATTTTCTTGGTTTTACTTTCCGGTATGATAATGATCTATTTATACCCGGAAATAAATACTGGAATGTCAGTCCATCGAAAAAATCGATGAAGAAGATAAAAGAAAAATTGAATGATTGTCTAAAATCAAGACACCATTATCCAATCGAACATCTTGTCAAAGACATCAATGCTATTGAGCGAGGGTGGTTAAATTATTTTAGTATACCCAAAATCAGTTACACTAAAAGGGCAAGAAGAGAAATCAGATATTATTTATTTGAACGATTGCGTAGATATTTTAAACGAAAAAGTCAAAGAAGATGTAAACTCTATAACCGTGGAAACATTGAATGGTTAGTAAGCAATTATGGACTTATTGATCCGACAAAATACAAATTAGTTTGACAACTGTGAATGCTTAAGAAGAAATTTGTCGGTAAGCCGTATGCGGGAAATCTGCACGTACGGTTTGACGAGGGGGAATGAGGATAATGATATCCTCATTTTCTACTCTATCGGTAGGATTTTAAGTATTAAGGTTTTTCTAAAGAACTTGAAATATCATTTACAAATGTTAACAATTGCTCTGCAATGGGGATACAAGCTCTTAGATGAAGCAGTTTATGATTCAATTGATTTGATATGGCAAATATAATCCATTGAGATATTAACCAATTGAATCATGGAAAACTTCATCTGAAAGGTTTTATTCCCTTTTTAGAGCAATACATTTGACATTTATGGATAATATTTCATTTTCTTTAGAAATACTTACTTCCTAAAATCCTACCGCTTTCATTTTACTCCCTTTATGATACTATATCATATTAGGTCGTTGTGTTACAAGATTACCATAACAAATTTTCCCTAAATGTTTAAATTAACCCATATTATTGTAAAAAATATATCCTGTTATATGCTATGAAGCAATCATTAACTGTTGATATGTAATCACCACCGTATACATTATACTTAATGGTAAAATCAATGTTATAATCATCAAGGTAAAAATCATTTACTTTCCAGACGTAAATCGAAGCTCCCGAGAAAGATGTATTATTTAAATAAGCTGAACGAGATTCTTCTTTTATTTCATCTCCAATCGTTTTGATGGATGAAAATGCTCTAAAATTAAACCAGATATAATTCATTTTCATAGACGAATATGATGTTATTTGAAATTTTATAATATTGGAATAGTTGAAATTATCATCACCGCTTGTATTATAATTATTTGGGTAAATCCTCAACCTTGTCCAGTATTCACCCTGCCTGTCCATAATATAATATCTTTTCTTATTATTTGAATCAATTATTGTTATTATCCTTTTATCGATATAAATTGAAGGGGGATTGCCACTTCCAGTCCTGTAACATTCTTGGGATTGTAAATCAATTTCAATTAACCCCTGAGTAATATTTAAATTAGGCAAAGAATACTCCGATGATAATTCATAATCAAAGTTAGATACCACTTGGTCATTAAGTTCATAAGAAATGGTATCATAGGAAACCATTTTGTCATTCAATTTTATAGTGTATCCAGATCCGTTGTAATAAAAATTAGAATTATAAGCTTGGCTCGAAAAGACATAGCAGTATTTGTAATTATATCCAAAATCATTATAATCAATTATTGGATTAATATCTTCACGTATTACTGATAATTCCGGAGAGGATGACATTGAAGAATGTCCAGCAGATATTCTATCAGAAAAAAGGCTCGAATTAATACCAATAGGACAGTATATTGGAAGTTGTCGTGTAAAATCTTCTCCGAATTGATTATAAGTAATCATTATATCTGCTGCTGATTTACTTAACAAAGATTTCTTCTCAAAAAAAATTATATTTTCATTTGAATGGAGTTCATATAATGAAACATACTCAACATTTTCTATAGTGATTTTATAAAGGTAATACACACCTCCATTGAGGCTTGTTTTAAAATGATTTTCTGAATTGATCATTAAAGATTCAGAAATATCATTTACATATCGAAAGTTCGCATCCAGAGAGACTATTTTGATTGTGTATGACCCTGTGGTGAAAATTGAAGAATCTGAAAATTTTGCATTAATATTACGATATGTAACTTTATACACCACAGCGGTCTTAGGTGAACCGCTTATAGAATACCCAATCGGACTTGTTATCGCAACAGATACCGTCGCTCCATTAGCAACAGTTATACTTGATATCACAAGGCTTCTCGTTGTTCCTGTTCCGCTTAACGCTCCCTTGGTAGCTCCAGTTAATGTAATGTCGCTTGCTGCTAAAGTGGTCGGGTCAATATCAAAGGTTAATGTTAAACCTGTTGATTCCGTAGTACATGATGTTCCACCGGTTTGAACTGCACTCTGGAAAACTACATTAGCATTCCAATTAGCTGTATAACTTCTATCACCAATTGAACCCTTTGTTATCGTTACTGTTGTATTATCAGTTCCTGTTAATCCTGTTCCACTCCAACCAACAAAGGTATAACCTGTTCTCGTCGGGTTTGTTAAAATAAATGTGTCTGTTTCTATTGTGTAACTAGCTGGATTTGTAGCTGTCCCGTCATTTAAAGTATAGTCGATATTGTAACTAACTACTATCCACTTTGAATATATCGTTTTATCAGAAGTTATTGCTGTATTAAAATCATATACAATTGTCTTACCAACATCAGCATACCAATTATTAAAGGTATAGCCAGTTTTAGTCGGATCAGTAACTGGTCTTGATGCTTTACCATTCTCTGCTATTGACTGTGAATCAACTGCACTTCCGCTATCAGTATTAAACGATACGGTAAACACTGGAACTGCTGTCCATTTAGCATATACGGTAATACTACCTGTTACTACTGTTGATGCTGTAAATTCTGTACCTACACCATTCTTTGCTGTAAACCAACCACCAAAATAGTAACCAGTTTTCTCTGGGTTTATCGGTAGAGTTACCACTGTCGTTGCAGGACTTGTAACTGTTTTACTTGTAGGGTTAGCCACTGTTGTTGCACCATCACCGTCAAACGTTACTGTATATATATTAACTAGTTTTGATAATGCATCGTTAATCGCTTGAGTCTTATTAACTACTTCTGTTTCTGTAGTGACCGGTAATGCTTTAGCCGTACTCAACGCTATCTGAAATGCACTCCAACTATCTGCTGAATAATCGGTCTCTAATTTTCCATTTGCAGTAGCAAGTACTGTATTAAGAGTAGTCTGACTTGTTATTGTGATAAGTCCTTTTGCTGATTGATTAACCGAAACTGTTTTAACATTGACTTCAGATTCATTAGTTTCAGGTAAAGATTTTGCATCAGTCAATGCAGCTTGAAAAGCTATCCAGCTCTCAGGTGTATAATCAACTTCAGCTTTTGCATCAGCTGTATCAATTGCAGTTTGGAGAGCCAGAGCTACATCGGCAAATATCTCATACGACGCGGAAGCAATTCCACTTGATTTCCACCCTGATTTTACCGCAAACGCTTTAATTGTCATGTTTTTATCAACAGATATCGTGCTTCCTGAAGCAAGTACAGTTGAAGTCTCTATTGGATCAGTTCCATCTGTCGTATAATGCACAACTGCACCAGAAGTAGCTGTTGTTATACCGATTTGCATAACAGTTCCATATGCTCCGGCGGCAACCGTAAATTCCGGAGTTGCTACTGTTTCTTGTGTTTGAGTAGAAATTTCATTTCCAATTTGTGTACATGAAGTGAATATCATAGAAAACACAACAAATACAATTAGTTTCTTTAATTTCATAAAAGCTCCTGATTTTAAATATTTAAAATAACTGTAAATAGATTTGCTTTATAATACATTGACTTCTATATATTATGGATCCATATTTTATAAAAGTCAATGTATTATTAGAATTTTAATTTTTTTGAATAATCAGGGGTACATCCAGATTTTCGACCAAAACGTACGCTAAGAAAAACACCGATCACATTTCCGACAAAAATCACGCTAAGAGATATAGATATTGTTATAAAAGACAATCGGGCATATGAAATTATAAAAAAAAGAACTTGAAATAGCAAATCTGATTTTTTAATAAAAAAGAGAGCCGGAGCTCTCTAACGGAAAGAATTTACTTTTTGGTGGATTATTATCTCTTTTTCCACCGGAACCTTTTCCTGGTTTCTTACTTGGCCAGTTTACTGGCTTTTCATTTTTTTTGCTCATTGAACACCTCCTTGCTTTGATTGATTGTTTTCAATAAATTATCTGATACTGAAATATTGAAGTGCTCTGCTTTTTGTAATAACTTTCGTATTTCATTTTCAAATATGCATAGGTCTTCGGCAGAAGATTTATACCAAAGATTATCATCAGAAAGTCCTGTATAAGAACATGCCTCTGTATCAGCATACTCCTCATCTGCCCACACAAATAAATAATCACTATCACTAATATTTTGGAAAAAGATCATTAAATTTTGCTTTAATAATAAAAGTTGAGAGAGATAAGATAACTTCTTTTTTATAGTATTCTCATTATCAATACTATCAGATTTTTCTATGATTATTTCGCAACAGATATAGAACCATCTTGGGAGTAGTAAATTATCATTATCTGTATGAGCGATGATGTACTTGATAGTCTCTAAAGCGAGCTGGAATGATGTATCAATCGATTTTTCATCTACAAGGCTTTGCAGTTCTTTTAATTTTATTGAATTATATTGTTTAATATAAGTATTTGTATTTGCTTTTTTTGCAGACTCAATAAAACTCTTAATAAGATCAAGAAACTTTTCTGTTCCCATCTCAGGCAAGAATATTTTTTCAAATGTATCATTGTTCACAAATTTCATTCTATCATCCGGGAGTGTGTATCTGACAATGTATTCAAGAAATAATGTACTTACCTCAATAAATAGGGGGTCATTTTTCCATTTTAGGATGCAAATAATCTTAAATCGCGTAAAAATAGTAACCGTATATGACATAGCACTTGACAGTGTTTCATGTATAATTTGTTGTATTACTTCCTCATTTTCTGACAACTGTTTTTTCAGTTTTTTGCTAACCCATTCATAAGTTGAAGGCTCGAATATTTGAGCAAGGTATGATATTAATTGCTCACGAATCAATAATTTTGTATTTTGGTCTATTGGTTGATTTGTGAGCTGATCGATCCTCCAGTTACGATATGCTGCAAAAAAATAATTCATTGCAGTATTTCTCTTTTGAATTGCGAGTTCAATCATATCTTCTGCAGACTCTCTCATTACCTGCTCTGTTACTAAACTTTCTTCACCCTCTGCACTAAAAAGCGTCATTTGTGCATTATTATTGATAACCTTAGCATCTTCTAAATAGATCAACGCTTTTACATACGATGCATATCCATGAGCAGACTCTATCATTAGGGCTTTGTCGAGTATTTTATCAGCAATTTTCATTTTGCCTAAGAAAAAGTAACTATACGCCATATCCGCAAGATTATCCGGTGATAAAGATTCCGTTTCACTTTCAATAGAATCAATATTACTAAAAGTAATAAATTTTTTCATAAAACCTTCAGAAGAAACGCTATTATCAACAGGTATTAATTGTGTTGAAACTAAATCCGAAGAAAGATCCATATCTGATATTTTATCTGGAGAAACTTTCTGTTTACTACACAATGAATACCATTCTGCCTTTTCTTTATATATATCTCTATTCAAATTCCATCTTTTAATAAAATCATCTGTTAAACCATCTGAAAATAACGTGTCTATTTCTTTATTCTGATAGTCAAGTGTTTTTAAAAATAAAAGATTTTGAATAATTACCAGCCGGCTACTCTTTTCGGAATTTATGTATTTAGTCGCAATTGATTCATACCTATTTTTACTACCACTAAGCATGTCCCAAATCAAAGTGCGCCTTTTTTTATCGTGTATACCTAATTCATTTAAATTTTCCGTTATATAATCCTCTTTTTCCGGTCTGCCTGACATAGTACTCTCCTTTTTAATGCAATAAACTCAAATTTATTATACCCATTAGAATATCTAATAAAAGTGTTTTTTTTTATTTTGTGTACTATAGAAATTTTTTTATTTGTTATGGTCAAGCTAATAACAGATTCCGCTTGCATAAAGTGGGGTGCCAATAGTTTTTTGTACAAAACATAAGTTAAATATATCAAATGATGTTTTTTACGAATTATTAACTATCCAAAGTATGTAATACCCAGTCTCCCCATCAAAACAATCACAATTGATATTAAACCACTCTTTATCAAAAACGATGATTAATGATAAGAAATATTTTCCTTAATTTTAAGCTCTAATACCACTTATTTCCATTCTTAAAACTATCTTCAAAATCTACTTTACATTAACTACCGTTTAAGACAAGTTCTAAATGAACTTGAAAGCATTGCCGGAATGAATAATTGTTTTACCGAATCAGATGTGACTTGTGAAGAATTGGGTTTGTCTTGGTAATATTCTATTGATTTTTTTTAATTTGAAAAATCACAGTATCACTAATTTAGAAAAAAAATTCCGAACAATTTTGCAACGGATTCAACTCTTCATGATAAGCAGAGTGAACCGGATATTGTCATTAAGAGTTCTAATGTTAAGACGGTTGAGAATGACAGTATGGTTGTGACGTTTTATAAGGGTAAGATGTAAGTCTTTAGACTTTTTATTTATGTTGTTATGAATGTTGTGTATATCTATATTTTGTGGTAGTATTTTTGGATAATGAGTGATAGGTTGATACTTTCGGCAAAAATCAGAATTATGATTATTATAAAGTGAGGAAAAATGGATTACAATGAAATTATTAGTTATATTGTCAATAACGGTTTTGATGATAATTTTAATAAATTAAATGAATTTCGCAGTAATAGTAATAGTAATAGTAATAGAGAAATAAAATCACTATTTAGAAAAATTGAGCATCAAATACTAGATTCGGAAAAATATAGTAATGAACATATCTTAATACAAATTCTAATTTGCATGTATCTTAATAATGAAATAGCAATTGATGAATTAAAAAAATCAAGTTTCTTAAAGACAAAAAATGTGTCGATGAGTAGATTTTCATATATTTTCGAAGGGGTTATAAATCATAGTAAAATACTATATCTAAGTAAAAAAAACATACAATTATTTGAATCATTAATAAATTTTTCATCATTATGGTTTAATTTTATAGCATTAGAGAAAGAAATAAATACTAAAATTAAAGGAATTAAAATATCTAATAAGGAGGGTTCTTTTGTCACAACAGTTCTTGCTTTTGCTGATTATATATTTGCTAAAAGAGAAATAATTTCAATTAATGAAAATGATATAATATATCCGGAGGAGATTTCATCATCTGCTTCTGTATTATTGAATAAGTATAAAGATATAAATGGTTTTAAAGAAGAAAAAAACCGGAATAAAATAGATGAGACTTTAATTTCAGACAATATAATTAAAGAACTTTTAATTAAAATAACAATTCTTGAACGAATAGACGAGATGGGTAAAAAAATCTTATTTTTAGGTTATTTATGTATCAAAGATAAAAACAATATTAAAATATTGCCATTTGATGATGAGTTTGATAAAGCGTTAACATATGGTTATATATCTTATAACAGCCAAAAATATATACATTCATTAGCGTTTGTTACTGAAAAACAAGATGAAATATTATCATTTGATAAAATATGTGACATTATTAATAAAGATACTATCGTAAATATTGTTACAAGAGAGGACTCTGAATACTGTCGTTATTCTCTTGAATTAAATAAAATTCTAATTGATAAATTAAAAGAATATATTAATGTTGATGCACTTTACATAGAGGAAGCAGCATATCTATCATCAACTGCGAGAAATTTTGTTGTTCATGAGAGTGATTTGTTAAATAAACAAATAATTGAGGGGTTTACTGTCAATAATTTGTTAAAATTCCAAAGGATTACAAAATTCTATTTTTTTCTTTTCATAAATACATTAATTACAAAACATGATAATAGCCTTGGTAATTATTTAAAAATTCTTCGATCAATTATTATACCTTTTGTTGATAATGATTATAGCTACTTATCCGTTTTCTTCACGGATGAACAAATTCAAAAATATCTAAAAGTAGTCAGCATAGATATTACAAAAAAGTTTATAGTTGATTTACAATACACCCCTACCCTAAAAATTGATAGAATTCATTATAATCCTTTAACTATTATTGCAAATTCAGACATAATTAGAAATTTATATGTTTCACAAAGATATAATAAAAATGAATTATTTAACGATTCAGGATTAGTTGATAATGTATCAGAAACTATATTTAAGAGGTTTAAAGAATTAGGCTTTAATGGTGAAATTGGATATAATTTTGTATTTGAAAAACAATCTAGTGATGTAGACTTATTAGTCTATAAAGATGATATAATTTTCATTTTCGAAGTAAAAAATACGATTTCACCAACAAGTATTTATGAGTTAAGAACATCAATTGATTGTTTGAATAAAGCAACAGCTCAGCTAGATCTTTCAACAAAAGCTTTTAGTTCAGTCGATTTTATTAAAAACTATAATATAGGGAAAACAGAAAAAATTAATACTCCTAAAAAAATTGTTTCCTCAGTAATTTTTACAAACAGATTATTTTGTGGGTATAAACACGAAAATTATGAAATTATTAATTATTTCGAGTTGATGAATATGATTACACATGCCACTGTTGTTAAGTCTGGCGTTATTAGTACTATTCGAGACACAATAACACTAACATCAGAAAATTTAATTGATATTTTATCAGGAAAGTATGCATTAACAAAGCAGCAATTATTATCAATGAAAGAATTTAATATAAATTATAAACTTGGTGAATATTCAATTGAAGCTAAAAATCACAGAATGCAAGATTATACATAATATTGAATAAAAAAGCCATAAATAATTGAGATATTATATTAAAAAAAAACTTATAACATGCTTCAATGTGTGCCACGAGATTTAATCTAAATCAATAGTATTGATAAAGACATTATCGTAACTTTACAATTGATGAGGAAATCAGCGCAAGCTGAATGTCTCCCCGAAATCTGTTTACAGAACCAACTTTCAAACAAACCTAAGTTACTTGGATTAAATTTTCTAGCTGGTAACGTTGTGGGAAAAAGCAATTTAATATATAATAAAAAAAAGGGGTATATAAGAAAATAAATCTAATATCTTGCCATAAAAAAATGCATAATAGTTTAAGCATTTCAGTGAAACACTGAAAATGTCGATACAAAACCAAAGGAGTTTAGGTAATGTCTGATGAAATAAAAAAATATGATAAATTCAAATATGGATCTACCTGGTTAAAAGCTGATTTTCATCTTCATACTAAATCTGACAAACAATTTAAATACACAGGTGAAGATAATTCATTTATTAATGATTTTATCACTAAGCTTAAAAATCAATCAATCAATATTGGCGTTATTACCAATCATAATAAATATAATAAAGATGAATTTATCAATATGCGTAAAAAAGCTCGAAAAGATGAAATATTCCTTCTTCCGGGAGTTGAATTATCTGTTAATGACGGTTCAAATGGGATTCACACTTTGGTTGTTTTTTCCGATGAATGGCTTGAAGCTGGTCAGGATTACATTAATCAGTTCTTAAATGTTGCGTTTGAAGGAAAAACTCCTGCACAATATGAACAAGAAGATGGACGTAGTTCTTCAGGATTAATTGAGACCATTAAGAAATTGGATGGATATCATCGGGATTATTTTATTGTTTTTGCCCATGTTGAGCAGAACAGCGGATTATGGAAAGAGCTAGATGGTGGAAGAATGGGCGAATTGGCAACGGATGAACGTTTTAAAAGACGAACTCTAGGTTTTCAGAAAGTTCGTACTTATGATGTACCGGAGAGAGTATGTAGATCAAAGGTACAAAATTGGTTTAACGGCTTTTATCCTGCTGAAATAGAGGGTTCTGATTGCAAATCAATAGATGAAATTGGCATAAAAGATAATGAAACCTGGTTGAAAATTGGAGATTTTACATTTGAAGCAGTTAAATATGCTCTTGTTGATTATAATAACAGAGTTAGTTCTATAAAACCAGAACCATTTAAACATTCACATATTAAAAGCATTTTTTTTGAAGGAGGTACCCTTGATGGTCAAACAATCAACTTTTCTCCTGAATTAAACACATGTATAGGTATTCGAGGCAGCGGTAAATCCTCCATACTGGAAGTAGTTAGATATGTGCTTGATTATCCTTTTGGAGACAAAGCAACAGATAAAAAATACAAAACCGATTTGGTAGCTCATACATTAGGCAGCGGTGGTAAGGCAATAATAACAGCACTGGATCAATATGGATGTGAGTTTCAAATAAAACGTATATTAAATGATTTCCCAGAAGTGTATGTAAATGGTAAACTTCAACCGGGAGTTTCTATTCGTGAAACTATAATTAAAAATCCTATATATTTTGGGCAAAAAGATCTGTCTAGTAGTGGTGAAGGTTTTGAAAAAGACCTAGTTGAAAAACTTGTAGGAGAAAGTCTGTATGACATCCGGAGGCAAATTGGAGAAAAAAAGCAACAAGTTATAGAAGTCGTAAATAGATTACAAAAACTTACAAATATTGATGATCAGATAACCGAATATCAGCAAAAAAAACAGGATGCAGAATTTAATCTAAAAAAATTTACTGAACATGGAATTGAAGAAAAATTTAAAAAACAAACAGATTTTGATTCAGATGAAAGAAAGATTAAACAAGTGCTTAAAGATATTGATGCTTTCAAGGATAGTTTAAATACCTTGATTAGCGAACATGAGGATATCATAAAAAATCATTCTTCATATACTTCCATTCAAAATCATGATTTTTTTCAAAAATTTTTGAAGGAATTTGAAGCAGTTGTTGACGTATTAAAAAAACAACAAACAGATAAGCAAGTTCTTGAAAATATTCTTACTAATTTAAATGATCGATATAGCGAATTTTCATATTCAAAAAAAGCCTTCACGGATGAATTCGCAGAAACAAGGCGTAAGATCGAGGCAGAACTAAAAGAAAAGGGGGCTGCTTCTTTAAATTTAGAAGAGTATCCAAATCTAAAAAGTAAAATAGAAACAGCCATAAAAATGCTTGACGCTTTAAATAAACAAAAAGGTCAAAAAAACTCAATTAAAAATGAGTTATTAGCTAATATAACTGAATTAAATGATTTATGGCAAAAAGAATTTCAAATAATTAAAACCCAGTTAAATAGAATCAACAATAAACATTCAGCATTAACAATAGAAGCAGAGTTTAAGGGTGATAAAATGAGTTTTCTTTCATATATGAAAAATATTTTTCGAGGAAGCTCAATTCGTGAAAATACATTATCAACCATAACAGATGGTTATTCCGATTTTGGTAATATGTATAAAGACTTTGATAATGCAAAAAAACAAGTCGGTTCATCGCAAGAAATTTTTGAAAAGTATTTCTTTGATAACATTCAAACTTTGATAACATTTCAGGTACAAAACAAATTCTCTATAAAATATCGAGGAAAAGAACTTCAACATCATTCACTGGGACAAAGAGCTTCTGCACTGATTCTTTTTGTTCTAAATCAACAAGAAAATGATGTAATTATAGTTGACCAACCTGAAGATGATCTTGATAATCAAACAATTTATGAAGATGTTATTACATTAATTATAGACTTAAAACCAAAGACGCAATTTCTTTTTGCAACTCATAACGCAAATTTCCCTGTATTAGGTGATGCTGAACAAATTCATTCATGCCGTTATTCTGATAATACAATTATTATACATACAGGAAGTATTGATTCTCCAATTATTCAAAAAGAAATAGTTGATATTATGGAAGGTGGGGAAGATGCTTTTAACAAGAGAAAGGAGATATACGGGATATGGAAACCACAGAACTTATTGAAATAATCGCTCGTGGCGAAGATAGTAAAAATCAATTTAAAGAAAACTTTCACAATGTTGACTCTCTTGCTGCTGAAATTGTTGCTTTTAGTAATTCTGGTGGCGGTAAAATATTCATAGGTGTTGAAGATAAAAATTGGGCAGTAACTGGTTTAATTAAAGAGGATGTGAGCAGACTAAATAGTTTAATATCAAATGCAGCAACTCAGTCAGTCCGCCCCCCAATTAATCCAATATCTGAAAATATTTTTCACCCTGATGGATTGGTAATCGTACTTACTATCCCTGATGGGATTAGTAAACCTTATATGGATAACAAGGGAGCTATTTGGGTTAAAAATGGAAGTGATAAACGAAAAGTTACAAGCAGAGAGGAAATGCAAAGAATGTTTCAATCAGCAGGATTACTACATGCTGATGAGATTCCTGCAAATGGATTAACTATCGCCGATATAGATTTACAATTTTTTAAAGCGTTTTTCCAGAAAGAATACGGTGAGATTTTAGATGAACAGGATAACTCATTACAAAATATATTTGAGAATATGAATCTGGCAAAATCTTCAAACTTAAATATTGCTGGTGCTTTACTTTTTGGTAAACAGGCACATTTCAGATTACCTGCTTTTATTGTTAAAGCCGTTGCTTATCCTGGTACTGATATTGATGAGGAGCGATATATTGACAGTAGAGATATAACAGGGAAAATGTCTGATATTTTTCAGCAAGCAAAGTCATTTCTTAGTGTTAACACTCAGCATGGTCAATCAGATAAAACAGTCAATTCATTTGGTGAATCTGTTATACCAGATATAGTTTTTGAAGAATTAATAGCAAATGCGTTAATTCATCGTGATTATTTCATCTCAGCTCCAATCCGTATTTTTGTATTTAATAATAGAATTGAGATTATTAGTCCTGGGCATTTACCTAATAATTTAACTATCGAGAATGTAAAATCAGGCAATTCGAATATTCGAAATCCAATTTTAGCATCTTTTGCCACAAAATTATTACCATATAGAGGTCTTGGAAATGGAATTAGAAGAGCTATAAAAGCATATTCTCAAATAGAATTTATTGATGATAGAGACAATAATTTGTTTAAAGCAATAATTAAAAAATGAAGAGGCTGTATTAAATATGTCGCCAAACATATCCGACAAAAGTCCCGTTAAGCTATAAATTTACTAAATGTGTACTTCTTAAGGAAAGAGTTAATTGTAAATATTGGTCGAAATGTTACAAAAAAGTTTACCTGGGACAATGTCTTGAACGAAAAACAGTAGGTACCACAAATATGATAGAATCTGATTTTTTTTCATTGTGGTAAGTTATATTTTGAATCTATTTTAAATGAGGCATATTCTCTTGCCCTTAATTCTGTTAAAGGCCAAAAAACATTCGCCGATCTTTTTCTTTGTGCAAATTATGCTTAGCAAAATGATAGTAACTCGGTTCAACTTTCTCGGAACAAAGTTTAAACGGTAGTTCGTCGTGACAGATTTCAGCTACGATGCTGCAGAAATCTTTTTCGTAGCAATCCTGAAGAATCTTCATAGTTGTCGAAGGAAAGCTGTTTTTAAATTCTTTATTGAACTCAGGTAAAAAGTATCTAATAAGTGATGCTTCATAAAGAGCAATTCTTTCCTGTTCAGTTGTATTAAATAGTTTATCCAACCCCGATTTAATTCTCTCTTGTCCATTTTCTTTGTTGCTGGCAAATGGATTCATCATAGTGATTAATTGATTGTTTGGTTGAATCGAAAGCAATAATAAGGTTAAACAGTAACCTTCTGGAACTCCTTTTAACGCAATTTTTTGTAATGTTTCATGCTTAAGTAATCGATCAATTGCGTTTCTGGAACCATCCTTACCGAATGCTTGACCAATATATTTTACGGTGAAATTTACACTATCGGATATATAGCAAAGTTGCTTTTGTATATCACTTTCTTTTGGCCAATATCGCTCGCCATATTCATTTTCAAGATAATGTTGCTCTGCATTGTGCTTCAATATCAATCCTTCGGTTATATTGTATGAGACCGTGTGTTCTGTGCCAGATATGGTATATTTTATATCAAGCTTAAGACTATCGTGCTTGCAGCTGATGTACTTAATGATGGGGGTGTAACCTATAAGATATATATGACATGATTCTATTAAACTCATAAATGGAGCAAGAGCTTCTTTGTCGTAAATTCCTTCAGCTGGAAATGTGCAAAAACTGGTTGAATACATTCCTATCGCATGCTCAATGTCATACAAGGCATCACCGAAGAGTTCTTCTTTGCTTTTTTTTCTTGAATCATTAGTCATAATCAATTCTCCTATGTATAAATTCCAGTTTTTTTACAAGTTTCCACTTGTTTTAATATATAAAAAGCATTTACGACTATTTTTCTTGCAACTGCCACTATCGCTTTTTGCTTACATGACCTTGCACTTAAATTATCATAAAACGCTTTCATACTTTTATCATGTCAATAATTTGATTATTGACAGTTGTAGAAAAACCCTCTTATAATACGTTTTCAAAGCATCAATTTAGGGTTTTTCTACAGCGTCAACATTAAGTTAAGCTATGACGCGCAAGTGGCATCAGCTAACTTGTTATAGGATTTCTGATAATATATTTGCCTAATAATCTTAAATATAATTACAATTAGGTTTCTTTAATATTAATGAATAGCGAATTGTCCTTCCCAAAATTAATTTCAATGCTTTTTTCTTCATTAAGTTTTTGATATACAAAGGAAAACCAATAAAACAATGTGTATTCGTTGCTGTGCAAATAAGGAAAATATTTATTGAAATCTAACTCTATTATTTTATGACTTAAGAGTATTTTATTCATACCTTCAAATAATTTCTCAAGTTTATCTGTCTTTAAAATCTTCTTCTCAATGCTCCTTTCTAGTGGGAAAGACTTATAATTAAGATATAATGGAATTTTATTTTTCAAAGCTTGGTATAGTATACCATCAATATGATCTATAATTAATTTCGAAGTTCGAAAGAATAATATTACATTTTGAATAAGCCGATGGTTTATTTTATTATTTTCAATTGAATCTCTATATAATATAACTAGATCATCTAGGAAAGTAGTATGCAAGACTTCTAATAATTCACGACTAAAGGCATACTGATAAATACTAGTAGATCTAGAAATATCATCTTTCAATTCCAATGCAAAATCCTCAATACTGAGAGTGTGTAGCTGTTCTTTCCTGTCGTTCTCATTGGTATTGTTACTACTAATTTGTTCGTTAAGAAATTCAGGTAAACCTCTTTTCCATTTTTCCGGACCATAAAGAAATAAATTGGAAAAATAAAATAAATCAACAAATTTTAGAAATAGAATATTAAATATTTTTCGGATTGCTATGTCATAGTTCTCATGATAGACATTTCGCCTAATCTCATTCAGAGTTTTCTTGTCATTATTAAATAGATATAACGACTCAAGACTAAACACAGTATCATAGCTCATTAAGCGTTGCATATTAGATACTAAAGACTTAACAGCTCTTAAATAATCACGACATAATAAGTAAATATCCGAATGTGCTAAATCTCTTTCTTTAGTAGTTAATTTATATGCAGTATCTCTAAAATCCTTAACATCTGAAAGTAAAAGCCAATGTGATTCAATTATTTCAACTGCATCATAAAAATCTTCTTGCTCAATATATAACCTTTCACCAACCCACAGTAAACCCTTTAAGAAAGAACATAAGGAGGATAGCACCTTTTCGAGTAATTCATGAGGATCATGATCTTTGTTTGAAGATCTAGTATATTTAAAAACAAGTTTATATCCATGATAAGCATTCTCAAGATTATTTATAAACTCAATACCGTAGGACCTGCCAGTTTTTAAAATAAGAGTAATTCTAGCAGATTCTTCACTAGAAAATTGCATCTTTTCATCTTTATTATTTAATACCTTCGTTAAATACTCCCCCGGTTTGAAACCATATTTTGTTTCAAACTTCCTAAACATTTGCATTACATTATGTGATAGCTTCCAATATAACTTATTATTACTTTTTGATTTATGAATTAAATCATACTTATACAAGAAACCATAATATTGAATGTTATCAGTGAAATTCGAACTTTCCTCAGCGGCACGGTTCTTTTCATACAAGAAAGCCAAAACAGAAACGAATTTTTCAAAAATGGATTTATCATGATCAGCAAAATCCAACAAAAGGTTAATTTTTTTTAAAATATCATTGTGATCAGTTTCAATATCTAAAGCCATAGTAGCAATTGTATTAGTATCCAATGCTGTTAATTTTATTGACTCAAAATTATAATTTTGCCATTGCTTTTCAATTTCTTCTATTACATCTCTGAATGTTATTTCTAAATTCCTCCTTGCTTTTAGAAGTTTGAATATTGAATCAATATATTTATGTTCAATCTCAATTTTCTTTTCTTTATTCCGTGAGTAGAAATGCAATCGTTTATTTATCATTTCCAGGGCATCAGTTGTAGTAATTTGATCAATTACATATTTATAATCAATTGATCCACCAATTGTTTTTTCACCCTCAACATTGATAGTCCATGATTGGTCTCCAGTTATAAAAATAGTAATATCAATATTCTTTTCATATAAATATGAACGAAAGACTTGCAAACCTGAAATAAACTCAAAAACAGAACTTATATATTTTGAATTTTTGTGTAGATCATCAATAAAGATAATAAACTTATTAGCAATTTTATTACTTACTACAATATTTAGTAAATATCTTATTGTACTATCTTCTAATGTGTTCCGTTCTATCGAATAACCATAACCAAGTTTTTCAAATATAAGTTCAGTAAGTTCATCATATAATTTCTGATAAAAATTTGATTTTATTTTTTCAGACTCTTTTTGTGCTTCTAAAGGTATATAGAAACTTATAGAATCATCAAGTTCAATTGAGAACATTTTTTGTAAATACTTGTATAATGTAGTTTTCCCAGATCCAAGACATCCAAATATCAAAAAACTTTTTCTATCAATTAACTTTGGATCTTTCCGTAGCATGTGATCAAATCTATTAAACAAATCAGTTTTGACTACGATATCATCATATACGTCTTTACTAAAACCTTCTAGACCTATATGTGATGAAAATGGATCTCTTGATAAACCCATTTCCTCATGCCATTCACCAATGTACTTTTTTTCTTCGATTTTTGGGAGTTGTGGTATTTCAGAATTCTTAATTTCTAAATAACTATCAATTTTCGACTTATATTCTTCAAAGATAGTTTTTCGTTTGTTTTCTTCTTCAGCAATTACATTAAGTTTTTCTTGAAATTCTCGTTCTTTCTTTTTTTCAACAACTTTTTCTAATTCTTCCTGCTTACGAAATAAATACTCCCTTTCCCCAATTTTAGCTATATCTTCAGGTGAAGATAAAACAATATCAGATCTTATATTAGAAAAATAGGAAGCATTAAAATAACTAAGTAAATCATTCTTTTTATCAAATACAATATTGTCAGAAAATATTGTTATATTAAATAGAATATTTTCAAGCTCGACGGTACTTCTGATTAATTTTGATTCTATACCATATTGAACTATATTTATGATTATTTCGTCTATTGTAGGATTAGCATCTTGATGATAGAAATACTCTTTACGAAATCGAATCATCTCAACTTTTGTAATATTATTCAGCGGATTGAGTAATCGTTTATAATACTTTCTTGAAAAACCTTTCATCATCTCATTTTGGATATTAAAAGGATACTCTTTAACAAGAAAGCTATCTGTTTTACAAAAAATACCCTTGTAATAACCTTCAACTGATTTATACGTTAGATTGTCTTTCGTCCAGAATGACCCATCGTCTGAATATCTTCTAAAATAGAGTTCATAAATTTTATTGGTAAAATCAATGTTTAGGATATTATATAATTTATGATATTTATGTATGTAGCTAGCTCCTGCTGATATTATTACGCATTGTGATTCAGGAGTTACTATCTCTTGTGAGGAACTATAATGTACGTGACCATGAAGCAAGAAGTCACTGGAATTAATTATTTTTTTTCTTATCGCATATTCATCAAATTCTGCTAACCAATCAAATGGGTGGTGGCAAAGTGTAATTACCAGTCCACTTGTTTCAATACCTGTTAGGATTTCATCTATTTGCTGTTTCCCAACAATTAAATTTTTGGCATCATTTACTTTGTCTTTGTCTTTGTTTTCTCCCGAAAACCAAACAGTATTTAATCCTAAAAATGTTATAGGGATTCCATCAATATCTATTTTGATATTTGTATAATATTTTTCATTTGAAAATACACATTCATTATAAAAATCTTGCATAAACTCATTGAAATTATTAAATTTTGAAAATAAACGATTGAAATCCGGTTTCGTTTTTTCAGATAATATTTTTGTAACTGTATCCTGATCAGATATTGTTATTTTAGAGTATTCACTTATCATTTCCCAATTAATATCATGATTACCTGGTATCATAACTACATTCTTCTTTGGAATTTCAAGTGTATTTGATAATTTCGTTATCCATTTATTTGCTTTTTCATATTCATCTTTTTTTCCTGAATAAGCAATATCACCTGTTATTACAATCATATTGCATTTAAATTTACCTTCTTTGCATACACTAATGACATCTAATACCAACTCATCTAATATTGAATTACTTTCATACCCAGAATCAGAACGGAAATGTAAATCTGAAATGTGTAAAATTGAGCATTTCTGTGTCATATGAACTCCTAGTGTAAATCCAATTCAAACTAATATTTACATTAATGGAAGTATAGAAATAATAATAACCAAATACTACCACACAATACAGACAAACTCAACAACTTTAACACTATAAATAAAAACCTAAAATCTCACATCTTCCCCTTATAAAACGTCACAACCATCCGGTCATTCTCAACATCATATTCAATCTTTTTAACATCAGACCTCTTAATAATAATATCCGGTTCAGCCTGCTTCTCATGAATAATTGAATCAGTTGCAGAACTGTCCGGCTTTTCCCGGAATTTCTTCTCTAAATCTACGATACTGTGATTCTTCAAGTCAAAAAGGGTTCTATCATCACCGATCTTCTTTTTTGTCTGTCTTCCAAAAACTCACTTGACAGATTCATGACCTGCCTTTCCCCACAACATTAACCACCAAAGACTCTTAATCTCAGCAGCTTGGAGCAGTTTGAAACCTGTTCCTGAAAACAGATTTCGAGGAGCCATTCAGCTTACGCTGATTTCCTCATCAATTGTAAAATCTCGTGGCACACGTTGAGACAGTTGTTATGCAGTAATATGGTAAGCTCGATTAATTACTACACTCATTACATGCACTAACAAATACAAATCCTAAATAAGTTATTCTTTTCTCAATCTTATGCATAAATGTATTGTTGATAAAAATAAATAAAAAATCCAACTCAACCAAACTAAGTTATAATCTTCTTTCTGATTGTCTCTGTTGTGCCGTATAGCGAAATTATTTGCTATATTAAATAATTCATTTTCATCTTTTGATAACATTTCTATTTTTATGGTAGGCCTAAGATATTCTAATATATCAGCAAGTTCACGAACTGCCTCTTTTCTGTCACCGAAATCTGAATGTCTGTCTCGGTATTTATTAATTGCTCTATTTAATTTGTATGTTATTCTAATATTCTCATCTTGTTTTACAGGGACAGAAGCATCTGTTAATTCTTTTAGGCCCGGCGTAAGTAGAATTTGAATTTCACCGTTTTTATTAATCTCATACCCATCGTCATAATCTAACAGAATTTCATTAATATTTTTCCTATATTCTTCCTGTCCTTTCTCTGCATCAAATTTATTATAATGATAACCACAACCAGAATAAGAATGATAAAAACCTTCAACGGGAAATGAAATCGTATCATGAAACAATTCAATCAAATCAAAAAAAGTATCTTCATCAAGATTATTCATTAAATCTGAAAATGGATAAGTTATTATTCTTCGTGTTTTTCTAAAAATAAATTCTGAGATATCATTGCCAGCTTTTCCATCAACAGAACCAGCATCAACACATAAGTATCCATAATATTCTTGATAGTAACCAAGACTTGTAAAATAATTAAATATGCTTAGCCATGATTTTTTAAGCATTGTTAAATCAAACTTAGCTGTTATACCTTTTCTCTGTGACCAGTATCTTTTAGTCATATTTCCTCTTTGTGCTGAATGCGTCTGCATAACGAAGCTGTAGAAAGACCTCTTTATTGACACCTGAAATGAACTTATAATGCCATCTCATCTTATATGAATTACTTTTTTCAACCCGGTTCTTCGTGATTAACAAGAAATCTTCTGGTTTAACCCGAAATTAGAACATCTCAGAACCATTTCAGCAATTAGTGTGACAATAGCTAAGTTGGTGGTAAATCAATTGTTAGATGTTATCTATAAAATATTCTATAATTAAAGTTTTTTCTCCAATTAAATCTTTTGCTAAATCTAAAAATATACTTATATCTTTATCAAACACTCCCCACTTTTTGTCTATCTCCTAGAAAAGTATTTTAATCGATAATTTCTACAAAATCAATACAATAAAATATATTTATAAAGATCCTGCTCACTAATAACTTCAATGCCTTTTTCGATAGCTATCTTTAACTTTCTCGATATCTTGCCTTTATTATCGCCAGCTATCAACATATCAATACCCCTCCAATAATGATTATAACATTTCCCTCCCCTATTGACTACTTTCTGCGCTGCCTCGTATCTATTCATATTTTTAAATTTTCCGGTAAACAATATATTCTTACCGGAAAAATAATGAAATTCCGGTATGTTTTAAACTTTTGGAATTATATCCCGTAATTTAACAACAGGCACTATTGGATATACATAATAGAAGAAATCAGAATTTAAATAATCAGATATATCAGCCTGCATAGATAAATTTTATCAAAATGTGAATTTCTATGCAAGTGTCAGATTTTTATCAAATTAAACAGAAAAAATGCAAATACAGTAATACCACCAAATCCTATTATTTATGCGACTCATTACCTTTACCTATAAGTTTTCTTTTAACTACCTCTCGGTAATGTATACAAGTCACCATATAACTGTTGAGAGTGATATTTTTATAAAGAATGTTGAAATGCTGATAGAATTAGGTTATACTATAACAAATAGGTGAAAAAATGGACGATCAAGGAATTACGGAAATAGATAATAAGACAGTGGAAAATTATGAAGAAGAATTAAAAAATGTTGTTGGAGATGAAATATTTAAATCAAGTTATTACATCAGAAAACTAGATATGTATACAGCTCGCTCTAAATCTATTCTTCAGGACTTTAATGAAGGAAAATTAAACAAAGAAGATTCTATCAAAGAAATTAAAGATATAATCTCTTCTTATCTAGAATTAATAAAAAATATTAAGAATCAAAAAGTTATCATTCAGAAACAGATAGGTTTTAATTGGAAGTCTTTTTCAGTATATCTAAATAATAAAAGTGAACAATATGCTGAAGCGTCTGATGTTATTCAAAAAAAAGATGAAAACAAAGCAATTTTGTCAACATTGATTGAGTATGAAAAATCATCAATAAACGGTTATCTTGACCTTTTGGAAATAATGAAAGAAATAAACTTGGCTGATGAAGATATTTATAAAATTAAACTATCTAAAGATTTAGAACTATTTCACCTCGTATATCTTATCAGAGGACTTGAAAAAAAAGGATGGTTTGAAAAACTCACAAATCGAGATATTGTCTACTCATTTGGTAAATACAACGGCACTAGTTTTAGTGTAGATGGAATTAAAAAGATTATTTTGAAAAATGTACCAAATGATACTGATTTTTTTGATTCACTTCCAGGCCCATCGAGCCTCAAAATGGAGTTTGAATTGTACAAAAAAAATAAAATTTCTAATAATCAATAAAATCTGCAATAACACATACTGCTTTTAAGAGCATTCTCAAACTGATACCATTTTTTCACAGACCTTCTCCTGCTGCACCATTAATACTTTTAATCTTATAAATGACTAATCTTCCCTTAAATTGTAATGAAAGTGTAATCCCATATATTCCGTATATTTTTTTTTCAAAATATTTCATTTTTTCTTAAAAAGTGGCTTTTCAAAGTTTTTCACCTGACATAGGAGTCTTGGTGAAAAGATATCAAGCGATCAAGCGTCTTTAGGGTCTTAACAAACAACACTAAGTGCATTATATTTTCATCATTCTGCCAATAAGTCATTATAACCATTCCTAATGGTTGTTTTTTTTAAATTGCTGTATTATATTATCAGTGGATGGTTCTTTATTTTGGTATTGCAAGTGCGCGACAAATTCATTGCTATGATGTTTGGCTCGCGATCACAAACCACCGCACTGATCTTTGACATTACTATTGATAGCATTACTCAACTTTGCTTAAGGAAAAAGTAATGCACACATAAAATTAGATTTTAAGGAGCACACTAATGATCAAACTATACCCCAAAGCGAATGATTCTGCAAAACACGGACAATCAAATTATTTGATGCAAAAGAAACTCGAAAAAGATGAGAGAATTAAAGTTCTAGAAAATAAAATACTTGTTGAGAAGTTCAACAGCACAGATTTATCGGAATTATTCTATCTTATTAGCAGTTATAAAGACTATGAGAAAATGTTGTATATAGCCTCTGAACTGGAAAAAATTTACCCAGCATCTTCAATTTCAGCAAATACTTTTGGAATGGTTCATTATTATAAATCTAATTACGAAGAAGCCATAAAATTTTTCCAAACCGCTATTAAACGAAATGAATTTTATTTAGATGCTCATAATAACCTTGCTTGTACATACGGTCAGCTTGAAGACTATTCCACAGCAGTTAAAATTCTAGAAGATAGAACCGATGAAGTTGGTGTTTTAAATTTAGTAACAGCTTATCTAAGTTTAGGTTGTTTTGACAAAGCAGAATTAAAATTATCCAAATTCTTAAAAGAAAATACTTCGTCAGCTGATGCGTTTTTCATTATGGGGAAAATAGCATTGGAAAATCCTGAATCTGGTAATTCAGCTCTAGTTTATTTTAATAAAGCTCAAGATTTACAAGGAGTATCTATAGAAATATTATCGCAGAAATTCATGTATTATACTCTGAAATTTCAATTTGACAAAGCTATTAAAGAGTCTAAATCACTTCTTAAATTAGATCCCGATAATATCCTTGCAAATTTATTCCTAGGAGCTATTCATGGTTACTATAATCATCTGAAACAAGCTGAATATCATTTAAATAAAGTACTTGGGCAAAATGATGTTCCATATTATTTAGAGCCGCTTATTGAAGAATCAAGAAATTTTATCAAAGCAATTAATGAAATAAAGGGAGCGTAGGGGCGTAGTCATGAGTGAGGCACATATAAAACCACAAAATATTTTTGACTATTTCATCAATACTAATAGTTTTAGTATTGATGATCTGTCCATGTATAAAGTATTTTTGTTACCTTTACAGCCTCGTTCTATACGCAACTTCGAAAACATTGATGTCGTACGTGTTACTAAATCTTAAAAATTAAACTAAAAGGAGCATTTATGTCTGATTTTACAAATAATAATTTAAAATTTCATGCTTGGATAACCGAGTACGGAATAAGAAGGTTATACTCTGAGAACAGAGATTATTTCTCTCAGATTGGCATGAGCGACGAAAAGGGTTTTAAAAGCCTTAAAAGAAAAGTTAAAAATTTAATAAATGATAAAGAATATTGTGGTGTTCTTTTTCAAGATTCACGATTGATATATATAGTGCTAAACGGACTCGGTAGAAAGTTTGAAGACTTATTCACAAGCGATTCATCTTCCCAGACGGGAAAATTAGGCTCTATAAATACAATTTTAAACAAAGCAAATATAATTGAAAACAAAATTGACTCCTTTCAGTCTTCTATCAATAATATAGAATTCGAAATCTTAAAAAAAAGTAAAGTCCGTAATCCAAAACTGAAAAATATTTTATTAAATCGACTATTTCTTGATGAGATAACTGAATGGAATAGAGCGGGAAATCCAGACACTTCAGAATTCCTATCAATGGTATTTAATTATTATTGGAATAACATTCCAAAAGAAAGGATCATTTTCGATTTCTTCAATGCTACAAAAAAAGAAAACAAAATAAGATCCGAAATAAAATGTGATTCAATAATATTATCAATAGCAGTTCTCATGCATATAGAGTTGTCATTTGCGAATAAAATAATTAAAGATTTTAAGGCAGACGGAAAAGTCATATCTATTAACAATGAGATTAAAAGAAAAATATCCGAGATTATTAAACTTGGAACTACTGCTATGAAAGATAAAAACAATAACAGGTTTAATACAGTAGAACACGAGTCTATGAAAGAATTTAATAACCTTCTGGAAGAATTTTTACCAATCATGTACGAATTATTCATTAGCATCGAGCCGGAAATAAAAAGCCTCAATGGTAAAAATTGTTTCGAAATAATACGAGCTCTGTATATAGGAGAATTCAAAATCGGTTTTAAATTAGCTATTGATAATAACACTATAGAGAAAATGAACCTATTCTCAAGTGAAAATAAAAATCTTATGGACAGAACCAAACGATCACTTATACAATAAGGAGTACAATATGACGACATTGCACGGGTATCAGAAAGAAGCAATAGCAAAAATCAATCAAACAGCTGAGGGGTTAATTGTTGGCCTTGACACAGGACTAGGGAAAACGATTACGACTTTAGAATATATTTCTAGTATTATAAAAGACAACGATATAGCAAAATTCATTTTAGTTGTAAAATCAAGTAATATAAATGATCCCTGGATTAAAACACTTGAGTCTGATGATTATTCTCATATAAAATTCGTAAATTATTCCGGTCTAATCACAGATAGGAAAATACATCAGTATGAAAATGATGAAAATGAAAAACATATCGGGATTGGAGATGCCAATATTTTGCTAACGACCTATGATATCTTGAAAAACGATATCGAATTTCTACAAAAAACTGATTTTTATGCGGTTATATTTGATGAATTCCATAACTACATTAATAAAAAGGGCGATATTAATGTATTTCAAACATTCAAAAAGGTATTCGATAAGAATATTAAAAAAATTGTTTTAACCGCATCCCCTATTAAAAATCATAAAGACGAACTATTTAATATATTTGAATTTATCACATGTGAATCATACAATAATGAAAAATCTGATTCACTGCTCTCGGAGCTATGTAATAAATATGCTTATTTTCTATCAAAAGAAAATGTTCAACAAAATATGCTGCCACCACTAACAAGCATAAAAATGCACATTAATTTAAGCTCTAAACACATTGAAGATTATACATTAGATGCAGATATGAATAATAATAAGTTAAAAAATAATCTTTATAGTATCTCTTGCCCAAAAGGAACTATCCATCACGCTTATAAAAATTCTAACAAAGCTAATGCAATCGTTGCTTTAATTAAAATGATACCAAAAAATCACAAAATCGTTGTCTTCTCCTTATATACCAACGTATTGCATGTTATAGGTGACGGACTTACAAATGCGTCAATTAAATATGTTACGCTTACCGGAGAGGATTCCCAGCAAATGCGAAATAAACAATTAGAGATGTTTAAAAATTCAAGTAAAATAGACGTTTTACTTGCTACTATTGGAGCTGGCGGAGAGGGATTAAACTTACAATATTCTAACTATGTAATTTTACACGACTCCTGGTGGAACCCTCAAAAAATAAAACAAGCGATTGATAGGGTCCACAGACAAGGGCAAAGAAAAGCGGTGGCAGTTTTTAGATTCATCAGTGATTATGATCTGCGTGTAGAAGAAATTAGTACACCAAAAATGGATTTGAGTGATAATATTTTCAACATTAAAAATAGGAGTGCAGAAACACAACTCGATATTAAAAATGAAACGTTTTATTACTCCGATGACATTCAAACCAAAATAATGTCATACATAAATCTTATTGATAACTATACATATCCAATTGGTGAAAAATTATCAGAACTAATCGATGAAAGTAACGAATGTGGTGATGACCAAACATGGCTTGAATATTATACTGAGAATTTCAACAAAAATCATGACATCCTCGTTAAAGGAATTAATGATTTATTTGAATCTTTCAATGAACTTTTTTGATGGTATCAGGAAATCTGTGTAATTTTACACACACCGGCGCATCCTGACTGTCAAAACGGTGTGCGTAAAATTATTATTTTACGTTGTTCTGAATAAAATAGCTTATAAAATTATTATTTTAAGGAGAATTATTATGAAAAATTTAAATCAAAAACAAGAGAAGAGGGACGAATTGCTCCGAAGGAACGGTATAAAACTATCAATCAATGAGGTTAATGGGAATTATATCTTTAAAGGTGGAAATGATTTGGCAATGGCTTACTTTAAAGATGGTATTAAAATAGAACCCACTGGCGGTAGAAAGTATTCTAAGAATTTTATATATCAGCATTTTTGCGAGGTCTGTAAAGATAGTGAATTAGAGCCTATATCTTATGATGATTTCTTTAACACAGTAGGTTCTATTTTAGAATATATGGGCATCACAGAGAAAAATTCGTATGGATTAGCTTATTATGACAAGATTTTAACTGCAGCGGGTTCTGATCCTGAGTTTTATAATTCAACCTTACCGCCCCATGTTATGTTAAAAATGCTAAATAAGAAAAATTATTTTACATTAAATGAGTTAATAAGAAGTGACGTGTATTACGGTCAAAGGACAAGAAGTAAAGATGGTAGTTTTTATGGAGTAACTTTTGAGATGCTAAAAAACCATGAGAATTATGATACTTTTATGCGTTATTATAACGGTTCGAAAGAAGATTTAATCCGGAATAAAATTATTTCGTAAAAATAATTAAAACAAGTCAATCTTTTGAAAATTAACAATCCCTGCTGATAATATCAGCAGGGGAAAACAATTTGAATGAAAAAACACAAGAAATAAAACTGATGGACAAACGATTAATCTATAAAATGTAAATCCCGTATTACCAGTTTCTGCATACTAATAAAAATGCAAAAACTGGTAATTGAGGTAATCGGATTTATAGAGGGTATGAGGGTATCAGAAATTCTGTGTAAATGATTTTTGCTACCCTTTATATCGATCACCAAACAGGATCGTTAATCGACTCACTCCACAACTAAAATGTATTTAACATTTTTTTTATTTGAAATTAATACGTATCAACACTTGCACAAACTTTTCAAAAACAACCTAAACCATGTAACTACATCATTTCGGATCACCTACCCCATCATTACACCCTGTCGTTTTCGTATTTAAACACCTAATCAGAGCAATTCTGACTATCCCATAACAAATTCAGACACTTACACTATATATTCAGACACCAGAATTGTTTTAATATCCATACGCATAATCCAGTATATATTTTAGCAGTTGATATTCCGGTTTATCGTCAATAAACTTCCTTAATTTATAAAATGTTTCACCATTATAAACAGCCATTTTTAAAGAATCTGCAAGTGCAATCACATTGTTATACGGGAAATATATCGGAGGATAAAGTAATAATCCTTCAAGATCAAATTGAATTTTCTCAAAATGTAAGTATTTTTGCATTATTCGAAATTCAATTCTAAAAAGTGGTTTGTTCAGCCCCATTTTCAAACCTCTATCATAGATACAAATTAGTGATTTTTGAATATGTTCAATATGATCGTTTGAATAGTAAGTTGTTGTGTTCCTCGCTTTGGTCAATGTTTTTTCTCCGTAATCATCCACGGTTGATTTATGAATGTATGACATAAACTCAGGGCATGAAAAATCAAAAGCAACTTCTATTCTATGAACCGGTGCATATTCAATAATTTTTCGTACTGTTTCAAGTTTATTCAAATTACATTTAAATATTTCACTTATTTCTTCTTTAAAAAAGCCCAATTTATTTAATTCAGAAAATGCATCATACACGATTGTATAGGTATTCTCTAGTTTTGAAGTTAACCTTTCACCTTCGATATTAATAATAAAGCAATGATGCAAATCAATTAACGAAATAAAGTTATAATTATTGCCATTTATTTTATCAACATTAAGTAATTCTCTTTTAATAATAAATCCTATTCTATCGATACCAATACCATTTTTTGTTTCATGCTCTTTTGGGGCCATTGTACCATTAATTAAATCCTCATTATCAAGTGAAACCTTTTCATATCCATCTTTTATTGCACTATGCTGATTATTGGTAAAATTTACTAAATCATTTGTTTTCAAGGCTCTTTTTTCTTGAAGTTTCCTTTTTTCCGTTCTTTGAGATACTTGATTCATCATTAAAAACTTTATAACATCATTTCCGTTGAGTCTTTCAAAAAACTTGCTAAACAAATCGGTGATAGTCAAATACCCCACCCCATCGCAATCATCGAATTCTGAAAATCCTTCCTCTGTAAACTCACCTTTTAAAATAATTTGATTTCCATTCTTGTCATTAGTTATTTGACATGGCACACCATTATGGAGTATATATGACGTTTTATTGATATCGCTATTGATAACCTCAATACTGCCATTTTTTACCGTTTCATACACTTCTTTCGTTAATGCCGAAATAATTTTTGATTCCTTATCTTTGGGAAGTTTAAAACCTCTACTTTTAACTGCCTTAATCATTAAATCTTTCATTTTTTTGCCCCTTTTGGTATTTTTATTTTTTTTAGATGGATTTTCTTTATATATACAGATTATGTTGGTATTCTTGAAATTCTCTCAATAGAAAATGTCAATTAATCCAAAAGATACGAACTCTATATAGTATATATTCTCCACATATAACTAGACTCCAATTACATCATCACTAACACTCAATGACTATCATCCAATCCCGTTTATTACTACTCTGCCCCTTTTCATTCTACTATTCTTTATTTCTATACCACCCTATGCAATAATAATATCCCTTCGTGCCCTATAATATTTCTACTCTATACATATGTTAGTTTGTTTTTTATTTAATTATAAAAAATAGGTATCATCACCATTCCTGCCCATTATCTTGATAGAAATCATCGTTAATTACATCATTCTTTACTTTCATTTAATACTATAATTGCTCCATAATACTGAAAGAAGAGGATGTGTTATGAGAAGAGCTAAACCACCTTTTGTATTGAGAAAAGATCGTAAAAACATTTATTATAGAGTTGAAAGACCACTGATTAATGATAAACAGGAATACTCTGAGACTACTACCGGAACTGACGACCTAGCTCAAGCAACGATACTATATTACGAAAGATATGATGCTGGGACATTGCTCCCTAATGAATCTGCACCGATCTGGGATAGATTAAATATCGGTATTGCCAATGCGATATGCAAATCACTCAAAGATACATATGAGAATCTTGATGCTAATGATATACTTGAAATATTAAAAAGAATTATGGGGTGTATCGATATTTACGGAATGCTCATGTCTTTATCGAAGGAACATATTTCTACTCTGGTTTCGAATTTAGAAAATGATTTTACCGTAGTATCGCCGGATCTTAATTTTTACGTTGATATCATAAACTGTTTTCTTACTGTCTGTTTTACAATAAAAGATATTGAGAGTAAAAAATTATATGCTGTGGCTAAGAAACCGATTATATTACAAGAAACGGTTAATAAAAAGATTTGGAATAAGCCTGATTCGGATCACGACTTTAATGTCTTCGTTGGGAAACTTCTTGTTTGCTATTATAATGAGTTTTATGATAGCCAGGCACAATATTATAACATAAACTCAAATGATAATCTTATAAAATTCTGTTCTTTAAAACAAGCTATTGAGGATCTGCCAATTGATATAAAAAATAAACTTGCCTCTATTGAACATTTTAATCGTTTACTGGAATTACACCTATATCAGCATCCTGAATGTTTAATATATCTCGGTGAAAAAGATTATTCATCACGTTCCGGTGCTAGAAAAGAAATATGTGACCTGGTAACGAAAGAATACATCGCATCCTGTTTTAAAGCGTTGGGGTTAACAACAACCGAATTCAATCTATTCTTTAACAATTGTAATAAAATAAGATGTCTCGCTGTTTCTACATCATAATCCGGCTTTATCGGGATATATAATCACTTCGCATTATTCTTCGGCTCTTTATTGCATTTAAAACGCATACATTATTTTATCTTTTTAAAACGATGTCAACACATCAATAGAGAACTAAAATAAAAGGAGTACATAAAATGCTAATGATGACAAACTTTGGGATGAATGATAATGATGAAGAGTTATATGATTTGTTTGATCCGGTACAGAATACTGAATATGTTGAAAATTCAAAATTTATCGTCTATTCACCAGAAATGGAATTTGAAACTCTTGGGGATATTGAATATTGTAAAGTAGATGAATCACATTATAAAACCGCTGATGATTTATTACAAGAATGCAATACGAAGCCCGATAATTCTATTGATTTTCAGATCGAGAATTTCCGCAATAATAATATTCGTGTTTTCAGAACTGATCGCATTGATCCAATTAATTCGGAAATTGAGTCGAATACTTTATCTACGGATAGAATAAAAGATGTATTTGAAAAAAACAAACCACTTTATAAAGCTACCAATTTTGATAATCCAATTATACTGGCATACGCTTATAGTTAGAAAATGATAAAATTAAAGAAGATGCTATTAGTATTGATTTTAGTTTACCCAACATTCTTATCCCTGCATTAGAACAAATAAACGGTATGCTGAGTTTATCGGGATATATAATCACTTCGCATTATACTTTCACTCTTTATAGCATTCAAAACGCATACATTATTTTATCTTTTTAAAACGATGGCAACACATCAATAGAGAACTAAAACAATAGGAGAAAATAAAATGCTAATGATGACAAACTTAGGGATGAATGATAATGATGAAGAGTTATATGATGAGTTTGATCCGGTACAGAATACTGAATATGTTGAAAATTCAAAATTTATCGCCCATTCACCAAAAATGAAATATGAAACTCTCGGTGGTATTGAATATTGCAAAGTAGATGAATCAAACTATAAAACCGCTGATGATTTATTACAGGAATGCAATACGAACATATCTAATCCGGTGATTAAACCGATTAAAATATCTGATGATACTTTATTTAAAGAATTTGAGAAAAATCCTGTTAATTTCGATGTGTTTGATAAGGCAATCGTTAAAAATATTAAACCGCGTCATATACGACAGTTTATAAAACAGATAAGACCTATTTCAGCAGAAAAATGTCAATCAAACAAGGCTGAACCAACTGATACAAAAACACTTAAAAACTTACTGAAAAAGAACTCGGTTCTTCATGCACCATATTTTAATAAAATGCCACAAGAAGGCGTTGGAATTAGTAAAATCAAATTTAAAATTAGTAAATCAATTTTTAAAAACTATCACTTTCATAAAGTTACCAATTTATGCGCTCCATTTACCGTTTTTGAATATAAGAATGAGTATTATTTTGAAATTAAAGAAGATGCTATTAGTATTGATTTAAGTTTACCAAACATTCTTATCCCTGCTTTAGAACAAGTAAACTTTATGCTGGATTTATTCAATAATCCTGTTGCAGATACTCTCAAATATCGAGATATTTCAAATGCAAGAAAATATCAGCTCGTTAAAGAATATTTTGAATTTGCCGGTATTAGTTTAACTTTTGATTTTAATGACAGTATGATGAAAAACACAATACATTACAATGATACGATCAAAAATTGGATATATTACTCTGAGTTCGGACAAAAGCAATATGAAGGGAGCATACGTTTTTATGATATAGGTAAAAATCATGGGGTTACTGATAGATTTTTCCGGTTTGAAATTAAAGTGAGGGAGAAAGAAATGAGAAATAAATCAACACGATTCTTTTTTCCTGCTGCTTTTATCAATATGCCATTAAAATATCATATACATACTAATGCAGTGGTAATTTCAAATATTATTGTTAAATCGTTATCAACTCGTTTTTTAAATGCAAATGCCGTTTTAAGTACGCTTTATCGATATGTTTACAATAATGATAAATTCACAATCCTTCGATTAATAATTGCAATGGTTTTTGTAAAAATGAATAAAAAATAAAGCAACATTTGTATAATATCCGGATTATTACCCTAATTTCATAGCAAGGCTGCTATTTAACATAGAGATGGAGTTTATTTAAAAAAGGCTTTTATGGATAGTTGATGTAATTATATATCCATGAAAGCCGTCTATTATTGTTCTGGAGATAAAAAAAGACCGCTAAAAAACGGTCTAAATCATAATATAACCATAAATTACTTCACAAACAATCTGTGCAGCACCTTCAGCATCTCAATATCCATACCACTAACGGCTTTACATATATCTGAAATATATTCCTGTTTCCCAATTATCCCTGTCGTATCAATATTTATTAATTTATTGGATATGTCAACATTTAATTTCTCGGTAATTTTATCAAGAGTATCCAATGTGATATTTCTTTTCCCATTTTCAACACCTGATAAATACGAAACATCTACTGCTATTTTTTCTGCAAAATCTTCCTGTGAAAGCTTCATATCTTCACGAAGTTGTTTTATACGTCTACCAATTTCTATTCTTAGACTCATGAAATATCCTTATTAATCAAATGAGTATATAAAAATATGAAGAATTATTTAATTACATCAAAATACAATTTTTAGCTTTACTTATAAGTAAATAAATATTATAAATTTATGCAAAGATACATAAAATCTATATGATGGAGAACAATTATGCATGAAAATCTATTTGACTTATCTAATCTAAAAGATATTTGGAATCAAGCAATGAACCATGAAGAAAAGCATGAAACACCTGTTATACTTATTGGTGGGAAAACCGGAGCTGGAAAATCATCACTACTAAACTCAATATTAGGCAAGAACCTTTTTAAAACAGGTGCTAGCAGACCACAAACGAAAGAAGAAAAAAGTGAGGTTTGGGAAAGTACGGTTGGCGGAATCGATTTAATAGATGTTCCTGGATTTGGAGAAGCCGGTTTTAATAATGAGTATATTAATAACATTCTTGATATTGCAGAAAAAAAGGCTCACATTTTTATTCTTGTCTTAAAATGTGACGACAGAGCATTAAATCCTGAAATAGAATTCTTACAAAAATGGCAATCACGCAAAAGTCTCAAAAAGATTAACATTATACTTGTTGTTAACCAAATAGATAAAATGAATCCGGTTAGAGATTGGTGTCCTGAAATTTTAAATCTGAAAAATCCTCAGTCAGATAAAGAAAAAAATATTACTAATTACGCAAACTTTCTTATTGAATATAAAGAAATTGAAAATATTAAAAGCAAAATCACTTTAGTATCTGCTGGTGAGGAAACTACACTGGAAAAAGAAAAATATGGAATAGTAGAGCTTAAAAATAAAATATATGAGGCTTTACCAGATGTTGCTAAAACTATATTTTGTGAAAATACCAATCTCTTAGACAAAGAAGCTAATCGAATTATTAAATATTATTGTACGGGTGTATTTGGTGCTGTTGCGGCGAACTTTATCCCTGCATCTGACGCATTGCTTATTGCACCAATGCAACTTGCCATGATAAGTCACCTAGGTAAATTATATGGTATGAAAATGGACATTTCAACTATAACTGCTATATTATCCACAATAGGAACAACTCTCGCAGGTAGAACGATTGCACAATTGGCAATATCATTTATGCCTGCAATAAAAAATATAGTCGGTCCTCCATTAGCAGCTACTCTTACTTACACAATGGGACAAACAATTAATGCATTATTCAAATCCGGGAAAATTTCCCCTGACGGTAAAGTAAATATATATAAAGAAGAAATGGAGGAAATGCTTCAGAGGTTTAAGAAACAAGCTGCCAGTGAAAATATTGATAACATTATTAATGAGGACATAAAAAATGATGAATAATACAAAAATATTCCAAATTATTGGCTATGTAGTATACCCTATTATCATAATAACAACTGTTTTCAGCCTACTACATAAAAAGAAAAGAGTAAAAAAAAATAACTCTGAGAAAACTCCTAACAAAAATCAAAGCGATTTACCTAAAAAGAAAAAACTATTCTCCTGTATATTTAATAAATAAACATCATATTATGACTCCCTGCTTCATTATGAGGCAGGGATCTACCCTACCCCCCTACCCGCTCTGAACTCATTAATCGTGTATTTTCAGATGAACAATGCTCGCATTTTGCTTTACAAATAAAATCCGGTGTTTTAAAGATCAAATCGTTAATTGCCCCTAACACAACTATCTTTTTCCGGTTAACAAAGTGATACCCATTTTCAATAAGAACCGCATGAAACTTTTTCTTGCAATCAGCACACTGATATTCATTTATTTTTAATCCCTTCATACCAATTACTCCATGATGTACACAGCAATGCTCCCTATAGGGAGTAACCCTGCATAAACATTCGTTGAATATACCACATCACCTGCTGTCGTCTTCGTTATAGACACACACATACAACAAGCGCCATTACTCAAATTGCTCCGGAAAAACACCCTGTACCACAAACGACGACGACAAGAAACAACCGTTCTCAATAAATATACGATATAACACATCAACTTTCAACCATATTTTTTCATACCTCAAAAACCAACAATTACCGAATCGGATTTCTAAAAAACGACTTGATGCAAATTGTACACTACCTGCTCGTATTCGTTACTTCTTTACTTATACACTATTACAATGCAGTAACAATAACCCCTTCCCATTTTACTGCATCTCCGGGGTGAAATACCCTGGAGATTTCTTTCCATACAAAACAATACCCAACGGAGTGCCTATGAGCAGAAACCTACGCAAAGTTAACGTAATCGTATTTGAAGACTATGTAACACTTAATTCAAGTGCAGATTCAAATGTCCTGCAAATCCTCGAAAATGACGGATACCTTGAGTCAATCGGAATAAACGGATCTGGCTCTGTTGAATTACCGGTTAATTACATTAAAGAACTCATTACAAACACAAAGTACGTCATCCCAGATGATGTTAAACAGAACTTCATAAATGACATTATCGGTATGCATGATGATGACAATGTATCCTACAGTCTATTTTAATACAACAGGAGCAATTATGAAAGAAAAAGAATTACAGAAGTTAAAAAAAGATGCATTAATTATGCTGTTAAAAGAAAAAATGACGGCAAGTAAACCAAATGACATTGTGACGTATGTAAAAAACAACGTGGTCTTTGACTGGAATGTTGAAAATCTTATCCTTGTTATTCTGAATGCCAGTAGTCAAATATTATCAACTGAAATAATATCAATCGGTACTATTAACAAATCACTTGTCAGTATACCGTACATTTTCAGACAGATTTTTCTATGTCCCAAATCGTATGCTTTTGTTCTCTTACACAATCACCCTTCCGGTAATATCAATCCTTCGGATGAAGATAATCAAATTACACGCAAATTAAAAGAATCATCTAATCTTATGGGAATTGAAATGGTTGACCATATCATTATTACGGAACTTGATTACTATTCCTACAATTCAAACGCTCAGATGTAGATAAAAACATCATACCAATACAGGAGGTACAGTTTATGAAATCAAACACATTAAGCATTATTGAAGGTCGTGTTATTGCAACACCGGAAAAAGAATCGTTAAACGACAAGGGCACTCACGTCACATTTACCATTATCACAAAACACGATACTGGATTTTTGTTGTACACAATTCGAACACAAAATCAACTCGCTGATACCGTTTGTAAGTACATTACAAAACAACAGATTGTACGAATAAAAGGAAAACTGCTATCATCATTTGAAGGATTTACTCCGGGTATAATACAAGCAACAACGATTGAGTTCATTTCCAATTATTCAAACCAGACAAAAACAGAATAAGGGGGCAAGTATGAATGCGTATGAACTCGTAACCGCACGAATCATCTCCAAACTTGAAGAAGGAACAATCCCATGGAAGAAAAACTGGGTATCTGAAGAACCTCAGAACTTTATCTCTAAACGCTCATACAGGGGCATTAACAGACTTTTGACCTCCATTATGGGATATTCTTCGAAATACTGGCTAACGTTTCTCCAGGCACGGGATTTGGGGCTTTCCGTAAAAAGCGGAATGATAGCAACCCCTATTGTCTTTTATACCAATTACACAACAAAAAAGACAGATGAAAAAGAACCGGATGACGAAGACTCAGAAGAATTACCGGAAAAACAACCAAAAAAATTTCCTGTTCTCAAATACTACTCTCTATTTAACCTTGAACAGACTGATTTCGACTTCTCAACACTGCCTGTGGATAATAAAAACACAATAATAAACAACTGCGATGATATACTCACAAACTGGAAAGACTGCCCCGCAATAGTAACAAAAGGACACCGTGCTTTTTATTCTGTTACTACCGACTGCATTCACATACCCGCTCTATCACAATTTAACTCATCTCCTGAATATTATGCAACTCTATTTCACGAAGCAATTCATTCTACCGGTCATAAAAACCGGTTAAATAGAAAGGAATTACAAAGCATATCACAATTTGGAGACTCTTTGTATAGTCAGGAAGAATTAATAGCAGAAATCGGTTCGTCTTTTCTCTGTGATACAGCTCACATAGCACAGGAGGTACTTGATAATCAGGCATCCTACATTGCAAATTGGTTACAATCATTACGCAATGACACCTCATTCGTAATAAAGGCCGCGAATAAAGCACAAAAAGCAGTTGACTTCATCCTAAACACTCATATCGAAAATAATGAATAACATTATTCAAAATACAAACAAATCAGTCTTTTCAGTGTTCTTTAACTTCATATCTCTGTTTATCTGGAAAAAATACTAATACAGGAGGTGACACCATGAATTCGATACTACGAACTTTGCTTTGTATCAGTGCAGAAATTTTACTGCGGACACTATTAAAAGAAATGGGGGGAAGAGATGAAAATAGTAATTATTTTTGAGTTCTCACGCAATGTACTATTTACGGTGATAAAGGCATTAACACAACCAAAAGAAAAAAAATAACGTAATAAGGCATACTTATAGAGTGTGCCTTATTTATATTTCAAGGAGGACATATGAACGCTCACACAGGATGCTGGGGTTTTACAAAAGACGGCGTTTCATTACTGACATTTTCAGATAATGATATTGATGGATTACCGGAATTTATGGGAGAGAGTGTTATACGGGTTGTTAAAACCAATTCAAAAGAAAGTCTGCATAAGATTTTTAAAGCATTATTGAAAAACCCGCCCTCACATGACCCATTACTGCTACCAGACATACAAGAGGTACTCTATTATAATTACCCGCCCATTATTCACTTGCTTCTATGGGCAAGAAATACGTTTACACGAAGATTCCTTGCCCGATCATACTTTCCCAAGTGGTATTATATTATAGACCTCGATGATTACACAATCATTATATATAACCGAGTCGGTACGAGTATCCGCAATAAACAAAAACCACGAAAAACAGCTGCCAATGACGTCATTCAATACAAAGTAACCGCACAATTTGATTTTGATAACATACCGGATGACTGGCTTGATAAAACATTACAAAATGAACGATTATAACACAAGGAGAGAAACAAATGCTTATTAAAATTACACGAATTATTGAAACAAAAAAACCATTTCAACCGGTAGGAAAATCCTACCAAATGTTTTCATGGATTATTACCGGTGAAATTGACGGCAACAAATCAGACAAATTTATTGAATTAAAGGCATTTAAAGCATTTCCGGTTGTTGAAGGGGAAACTGCTGAAGTTGAAGCTCAAAACTATCAGGGAACGATTACCTATAAGATATTGAGTATAAAACACAATCAGGTGAATAAAGAAAAAACTCCGGTAAGCACTGCTTCATATATCGGTCGAAATGAAAAATACTCCCTTGAAGAGTACAATGATCTTTTCTGTTACGCATGGGATATGTTTGAACCAAAGTTAATGAAAATAGGCGACCCTTACCACCGATATGAATGCTTACAAAAGCTCATTTCAACTTTTATAATCTCAGCAGTTCAAAACGGTATAAAAGCACCAAGAACAGCGGAAAACAGCGTTGGGCAGTATGAACAAAGGCAACAATTGTTAAACACACAGCAGGGGGTGGCATAAATGAACAGGTTAGTAAAAATACCGGATAAAGAATACTTTGATGCTGATGGATTATCAAACAGCTTTTTAATCAGATTTGACCGGAGTCCTGCCCATGCGTTTACTGAAATGAAACAAACAGACGGTATGAAAGTCGGCTCCCTTTTTCACACCTATATATTAACACCGGAACTATTTGAAAAACAATACATCATTGCACCGGATGATATTCCTAAGGATAAGCGAACAGTCGGGTATAAAGAGTTTGCGAAAGACAATCCTGATAAAGAGATTTTATTTAAACAGGATGTTGAGGAATTAATCGCTATCAAAGAAAAGATTGACGCGTATACCTTTGAGGGCAACCCATTACATCATTATCTAAGTCAATCTGAAAAAGAAATCGCATTGTTCTGGGAATTGTATATCGATAACAAAAAAGTTCAATGTAAAGGTAAAGCTGATGCGTTATACATTACCGGCGACACGGCCATACTATTTGATGTAAAAAAAGTTCAAAACTGCCTGGATTTTCAGAAATCGGTTATCTCATACAAATATTACCGTCAGGCGAACTTCTACATGACCGGACTAAAAGCACTCTATCCACAATTAAAATCAATACGGTTCATATTCATAACCATCGAGGAAAACTATCCCAATGGCATTCTTGATTTTGAACTTGATGATGATTTTATCTATGAAGGTGAAAAAGAGAATTACAGAAGTATCTTAAAATACCTTAATTGGAATGGTAACAAAAATCAGCTCTATGACAACCATACGGTAAAAATCATGAAACCTGACTGGTTGTGTGCATAAGGGGGTGGAGTAATGGCTAATAATTGTATGAATCACATTATAATTAAAGCCAATGTCAACGATATGGAAACAAGAAGGGAATATGTGCACTTTTTAAAAAAGTTTGTTCGAAAAACCAGTAAAAACATAATGGTTTTTGTAATGCCGGAAGTATTATCGAATAATGTTGTATGGGATACTGATTACAATATTGAACTTATTGACTATGATCTAATCGATAATTTCTTATTAACAGCGCATGAAGGATATATTGAATTTTATACATATTCACGAAGAAGTCCGCCAGAAAATGCATTAAAACGACTATCTAGTCTTTATCCATTTCTTATAATCAATTGCACACACTGCGAACCGAAATATGAATTTGCAGGTTTCATACAATTTGTTAATGGCACGGTTTTCTATGAGAAATGTTATGACAGCAAAAATAAAAAACACTATGAAATATATTCCAACCTTCTTGCGGATATACGATTAGACTATTTTCTATATGATAAAAAAATAGCTAGTCAATCAAAAGTATTAAAAAAATTATTGCAATACATAACTGATTATAGGAAGAAGAATAACATTGAAATTGAATAAAAGTGACACTAATCTCAAAAATTAAACATTACGGAGGTAATAACATGAATAGATTTGCAAAGATATCAGAAAAAGAATACCTGGGGAAATATGGATTATCACACGATTTCCTTATGAACCTTGATAAAGAATCCCCTGCTAACCCTGTTTTATTAGAAGGGATCAGAACCGATCATCTGTTTTATAAATATATATTAAAACAGGACGAGTTTAACGCTTCCCATGTAACCGCACCGGCTTACATAGCATCGGATAAAAGAACGGCATCGTTCAAAGAGTTTGCCGCAAAACAGGTAAAGCCTATAGTATTTCAGAATCAGATTACTGAATTAAACAAAATGAAAAACAATCTTATTGAATTTCAATTTGAGGGTAGGTCATTAAAAGAATATTTCAATGGTGCGTATTCTAATTTATATTTATTCTGGGAAACTATTGTTAATTTCAAAAAGGTACAATGTAAGGGTCAAGTTGATATCTTAAAACTAACAGATGACTCTGCCATTATATTTGATTTAAATGTCGTACGAAATTGCTGTGATTTTGAACCTATAGCAGAGAGTAACAGAGTTTACAGAAAAGCAGCGTATCACATTGCAGGATTAAAAAAGATACGAACAAAACTGAAAAAGATCCGGTTTGTTATGATAACCATTGAAGAGCATTTTCCGTATGGTGTTAAATGTTACGAGTTAGATGACTGTTATTTAACAGACGGGATACATGAAAACCACAAATTGCTTGACACATCAGTACAATATTCGCTTGAAAGGTTTTTCGTATACGACAACAAGGTCTCTATTTTAGAAAGGTTTAGGGGTAAAAAATCAGCATAAAACAAAGTGCTTATTGTTAAATCCGGCAGATGGTTAATTCTTTCTGCCGATATACAATAAAACATGGAATACAGTTGCCTATAAACCAGAAAAAAAAGTTTAAAGAGCAGTTAATTATTCTGCTCTTTTTTTTATACCTTTTTTGCTATGTCCCATTCATAAGAATAGTTTATATCAAACGGGATGTTTTTATGAAGCAGAATTGATGCAGTATATATGTAACACAATGCTTTTTGATAGGTAATGACCTGATTCATTGATTCTACCCTAAGAGGTGTTGATTCTACTTTAAGTTTTACTTCATTTTCTATTTTCAGTAATAATTCATTATATACAGTAGTTGTTTAAACCTCTGTTTTATCAGAAAAATAGTCAATCGCAGAAATCAAATGGCAGAGAATTGCTGGATTACTATTGCATTGTCCTGACTGGATGGTGCCATTTATACTTTTTACATGATTTATTCGCTTTTTATTCTCTTCATCGGTTTCATGTAACAGCATATTTGACAACATTTTATCAGCAGAAGAATGTTTAGCGGAAGTAATAAGGGATAAAGCTTCGTTTAATTTATTTATCATTTAATCAATTTCGCCTGCTTCTTTTAAAACATCACTGATTATTTTGTCGCTTAATCTTATGTTATTCTTCATAAGTATTTGTATCACATCAGAAAGACTTTTTATTTTTCCTTCTTTTTTTGCACTTAACAAGATACCTAAAGACCCAATTACTTTTAATCCATATCTTATTGCGGTTTTTCTCGCCTTCAAATCATCTAACAAAATAAAATCTGCGTTACTTTCCAATGCCAATGTTATTGCTTGAGATTCACCCATGTCTATTCTTTCATTTAGAGCAATAACCATATATTTGTTTTTAACATCAACAACTTTTTCAGTTAAAAATATTTTTAACTTTTTATAATGTGGTTTATCATCAGAACAAACTTCCTCATAAACAGCATAAGGAATAAAAACATTATCAAAATAATGAGTTAATAATTGAAGCTGATCAAGTATTGCCAATGCTATTAAAGGAGACGAATCAGCAATAATAATCATTTTTTCGACTCCCTAATATTTTTTAATACTTCTGCTTCTCCAATTACTTCATCAATATCATATTCAATTAAAGGTATTTCTCTTGAAGCTAACTCTTGCATAAAAATATATTTAGTTATCCCTGCAAATTCAGCTGCTTTTCCCATCGAAACTTTATGTTCCCTATACAATTCTATTGACGCTAGTAATTTCAATTCATCGCCAACTTGATCTTGCTTAAAATCAAAAGTATATAAAAAATCTTTTGATATTTCCATTTCTAACGTTAATGTATTCATGTATTATTCCTTTACTCCATTAATTTAATCTTAACATTTATATTTTACCACTTTTTTAAATGGATCTCTGTGATAAAATAGTTTTTCTTATAACAATCATATTTTTTTACCTGCTTCCCGCACTATCCTATATGTTTTTTTATAACCGTTAACAACTCTACTAAATGTGCTTTTGCTTCATCAGAAACTTCTTCTGTTTTTGACAAATAATCAGAAAATGTTTTTATTTTTTTTATATCATTAGCATTATAATTAATCTGTTTAACAAGTCCGTATTGAATCTTTAAATCTGCTGTCTCTTTAAGTATATCACGAAATGATTCTGTTTTCGCTTTTTGAAGATATTCTTTTTTTATCGTTCTCATTTCTAATTCTTCTAATGTTACCTTTTTTAAAATCGGAATAAAAGGAATCAATTTAGAAAACTCCATTTCTCTTTCTTGTTCAAGCGCTTGAACACCAAACAATGAAATAATATCAATATAATTATAAACAGTAGTTCTTTTTACTGGCATTTCATTTTCAATAAAGGATTTGAAATCTGCGTATTCTCCTATATATAATTTTTTATCTTGTATCGTCTTTAGTCGTTGTGCCATTAAAAGAAAGCTAATTTGAGATATTTCCGATAATACTTTTGCTTCAAATTTTAACTCTTGGTAATCTTCTGGGCAATTTTCAAAATTAAACACAGTGTAATATGTTTTTTTCAAATCATTAATAAGTTCCCTTTTATGTTCTTTTGTTAATAATAAATCATTATTAATAGTTTTTATAGCAGAAACAAAAATCTCCTTTGATGGGGCAGTTTCTGTTTCTTTAATTATTTCAATCACGTTTTTCGAAGCGCCTAACTCCTTCGATTTTTCAGCCAAAGAACGACCTCTATTCAAATTATCTGTATTTTTAAGTGTCTTTTTATCAAATGCCATATAATATCCTTATTAAATAGTTCTTTCATCAAAAATAAAATTATCCATCTCCTGTGAAAGCTCATATACACGATTTATTTGTTTATCATTTTCATACATTTCAAATATATTTGTTTTTGACATTGACCTTTCAACTATGCCAACAAATTCAGGAACTGTTGCATTAAAAAGTTTTCCACCTAATTCATCTCTTAATAAGGTTATATAATTTTCTCTAATCAATGTTTTAATCTGTTTATGACTACTAATAAACGCTTTATAATCTATGAAGTCTTTATTAAATTCAATTAAATCTGTAATTGACGTTAACACCTCATCCAGACCATCATAACTGTATGGTTCGGGAATTACGGGGCAGAATATATAATTTGCCAACAAAACACCGAATCTTGAAAAACTATTTAAAGATGGCGGGCAATCTATAATAACAATATTGTATTTTTTAAAAAGTGTTATAAAATCTTGTTTCATTTTTACTAAAACGCTTGTATCGATAGTATCTGTTCTGGCTAATTTTATATTAGACGTAAGAACGTCAATATTATTATTATAGCTTTTTATTATTTTATGTAAGGGTGTTTTATTCGAAAAGTAATCATACAAAGAAAGAGAATCTTTTAATTCTTCATACATAAAAAATGTTTGACTTAAATTTCCTTGCTGATCAAAATCAACTAATAAAATTTTATCATTTTTTTTATCAAAATAATCTGTAAGTATAACAGATGATGTTGTTTTCCCACAACCTCCCTTTTGATTAAAAAAAGTAATTACTGAGGGCTTCATTCGCAATAGCATTTGTTTATCTAACATTATATTCCCATTATCATCTTCATACTTTTTCAATCGTCCTTCATCAATCCAATTTCGAATGGTTCTATCGGTAACATCTATAAATACAGAAGCGTCTTTTAAATTTATTAATTTCATAAAAAATCTCCACATTTCATTTTTTATGAACTTACACTATTAAATAATATTTTTCAACACAAAATTTGCGAAATACTTAAACAGGAAAATATTTTTCACTTAAATGTTGATTATTATTTAATAATGAGATAAAATAATAAACTGTTTCTACTTAATTAGGAGAACTCCAATAAGGCCCGTTCTTTTTAGATGCAAAAAACATGAAATTCATAGAGTTATTCAAAATAATAACTTGTTTCACATAGAAAGCCAACAGGTATTATTATTAAGAAAATAGGATTTAATATTAAAATAACAGGATTTATTATTAAGCTATTAGGATTTAATATTAAAAATATAAGATTTATTATTAAAATCAATAAAAAAAAGCAAGGTTTTAAATGGGTTGCAATAAATAAATTAGAGAGTTATTAACAATCAAAGAATTTTGGATAAATTCCTAAATTCTTATGTTTTTAAATTTTAAAATTAACAAATATTTTTTTACTTGTTAATAACTTGTTAATATCTAAGGAGCGTGATAAGTGGCAAATGAAAATAAATTTGTTTCTGATTTAAATCTAATTAATTTGCCTATATTCACTACATCTAAAAAAATAAAGAAAACATCTGAAATCGAAGAAATTGTACTACCGGAAAAAAATGGAATTAACATAAAACTTGTAATAAGATATTCTTCCGAAGAAAAACTTACATTTTTTGATAGAAAAGTAATCGCGAACATAGAGTATTTATTTTGTCAAAAATATGATATTCAAAACATTGAAACAGCATTTAACACGGAATATAGCCGTCAATTTGATCTTTTCATAAAAGAAAGAAAAATAAAAAAAGAAGATTTATCCGAAGCTGAAAAACAAAAAATAATAATAAATGCAATAAACATAGTTAAACAAGAGTTTAAGTTGTTTCTCACGTTAGGAATGATAAATGAAGTTATTTATGATAAAACGTATGCACATAGCCAAATAAAAAAATCTCTTGAAAAATTAGGATCAACATTCATTCACCAACAATCGGATTATTTTGTAGATGGATCTAAACTAGAGATTTCTTCAATTCCATTAATTGAATATATGTACACAGAAACAAAAAATAATTATCGAAATTCAGTAATTATTTCATTGAATTCATTCCATATCGTAAATTTAATAAAGAAAAAATTCGTTGTTACGGATATTAAATTATTAAATTCTTTTAAATCACCAATTTCAGGACGGTTGTCAGAATTATTACGGAAATCATTATACGGCAGTAAATCTTTTAAAAAAGATAAAGTAACATACACGTATGATTATTTATGTGCTTATTTGCAATTAGAACAAAGAACTTCAAAATCATTGATTATTCAACAATTGACTCAACCATTAAATGAACTAATAGAAAAAAAAATAATTGTTAATTGGATAATAACAAAAGAGTTATTTGGGTTCGAAATAAGCTTTTATCATAGTTTAAATTTCTATGAGATACAATATAAAGCTCTTGATACAAAAACGATGATTAAAGTACAAAAAGGACTTCTTGATTTATCAGAAAATGAAAATGATGAATATGTTAGATTAGAAAACGAAGTTTTAAGTTTTATTAATTCGACAAATCTTCCAAAAGATTTAAATATAGACGCATTTAAAACGTACTACATGACCTATTTATTCTTAAGAAAAATGGAGTGTGATTAATAATAAATCTTATTAAAACAGGATTTATTATTAAATTTATTTATTCCTTAAAAGAAAAAGGCTCTAAATAACATGAAAGGAAGCATAATCTTTTGCCATCGTTAAAGTTGGTTATTAAAAGAAAACATAGGATTTATTATTAAATTCAATAAACGTATTAACGTCAAAAAGTAATATAAACCCTGTTTGACATTTCGAATACGTCGGGTTATGGACTTATCAAAAATAAACATAATAGGATTCTTCAATTTCTAAGTTAAATATAAAGGGTAGGAAATAATTATGGCTCGTTTTATGTATCCATCATCATATATTTGTGATTGTTCCGGTGAATTAGATTTCTGTGAGAATACCAGTAATGCCATGAAAGAAATGAGTCTCAAAAAAGAAATAACATTATCAGAGAATGATGCGGATGGATATAATAACAATATATTTTTTCGAAATGGGAATCATTGTTTAATCGAATATAGCAGAACAAATAATAAATATGAGATAGAAAGATAAGAATAAAATAGTTTGTAAAATATCAGATATCCATAGAGTTAATATGGTCTTTTAATATTCTTAATTGTATTATTTCCTCATTAGTTAGATTGTTTTTATCTAAATATGTTTTTAAAGCTGTTATAAGGCGTTCTGTTTTTGATATTCTTTTTTTTGTACCGCTGATATACTTTGTTTTTTCATAATGAGCTGATTTTATGATTTGTGAAAGTGATTTGGTTTTTGCTTTTTCTATATACCTTGTTTTTATATCCTGTTCGGCTTCTGGTGTTAAATACCCTTTTTTTAGAACAGGTATTATTGGCAAAAGTTTTGTTGGTTGGATATTTCCGTGTGTAATTAATTCCACATCAAAAAATGTTATTATATCTATGTATTTATATACGGTTGATCGTGAAATAGAGAGTGTATTTTCAATAAATGTTTTAAAGTCAGGGTAGCCGTCTATTGTATAGAGTTGATTAATTTGAATAGTACGTAATCTTTGTGCAAGAAGCACAAAGTTCTTTTGCGTCTGCATTGAGAGGTATTGCACTTCCTTTTTGAGGGTAGGGTAGTCATCAGGGCAGTTATGATGGGTTATAACAAGAGAGCATACGTGAATAATTTGAGATATGAGTACCTGTTTTTGTTCTGCTTGTAAACCAGTGTCGTTGTTTATTGCATCAATTGCTTCAAAAGCATCTGATGATTGTTTATCCTGAATCAGTTTATTTAAGGAATCTATGGTATTGTCATTCATGTATTCTTTATATGGAATGTCATTTGTTAGTATCGATAGTTCGTTCATGTGTGTTCCTTGTGTATTTAGAATATTATAGTACTAATATTTTTGAGTGTAAAGAAAAGTCGTTTTAAAATGGTAAATAATTTTAACAAAATGTGACATATTTCACAAACATAATCCGTTTATAATAGTATTATACTATTATAGAGGGGCTACCGTATGGAACTCGTTGATAAAATAATTATGAAAAATACACTATCCGCTACTAATCCTGAGTTATTAAATAACATTATTAAAAATGGGATTATAAAAACGTATCAGAAAAATAATTTTATTTATTCAGAAGCCGAATATGTGGATTTCTTTTATATTATTGCTAATGGAAAAGTAGAAATTTCAAAATATACGGACAAAGAGTTTAAGAAAATATTTTCATTTTTAACATCCGGTAATTTTCTGGGAATTCCGGAACTTTTTGGTGAATTTCATACCGTTAATGCTGTTTGTATTACATCGTGTGAAATTATATCTATACCGAAGGAATATTTTTTTACTCATTTAAAAAATGACGCAGGGTTTATTTTTGATCTTTTAAAGAATTGTGGATTAATGATTGGCGATTTCCAAAAATCTATAGTTATAGAAAGTGCTGAAACGAAAATATTAAATTATTTAAAATGGATGAGTATTAAGCATGGTCAGATCAAATCAGGTATTTTTATGATACCGCGAAGACATACACAGGAAGAAATAGCCGATTTCCTGTCATTATCACGTGAAACAGTAACCAAGACAATGCATCATTTAAAAGAAACCGGTATTTTGACATCTATTTCAAAAGATCATTATTTTGCAGATAAAGAATTATTTGAACAAAAACTATCAACTATTGGTGGACTTGTTGGTTTATATGGAACAGATGAATAAAAGAGGTTTAAAAAAGGAGGATTTTAGTATGAAAAAAACAGGAATTTTAGCTCATATTTTATCATTGCCCGGAAAGTATGGTTCTGGTGATCTCGGAGCCGGAGCAAAAAAAATGATTGATATTTTAAGTAATAACTACATTGATTATTTGCAAATACTAGGTAGCGGACCGACCGGTTATGCAAATTCACCGTATGATGCACTTTCTACTTTTGCATTAAATCCGTATTTTATCAGTCTTGATATTTTGAGTGAAAAAGGTTTATTATCACAAAACGAATTGAATTTATATCCTGAATCAAATCAGTCTGTCATTGATTATGGTTTTCTCTATATTCACCGGTATGCGTTTTTACGAATGGCGTATGAAAAATTTAAGAAACTTGATACAAATGATTCGTATAGAATAAAGTATAAAGAATTTTGTAAAACTCAGAAACATTGGCTTGAAAATTATGCACAGTTCATGGCTTTTAAAGAACTTAATGGCGGAAAAAGCTGGATTGATTGGGATGCATCGTTTAAGCGTGCCGATAGTGATTTGGAAGAGTATCATAAGTTTCTTCAGTTTGAAGTATTTGAACAATGGTCTGATTTTCGTAATTACGCGAATACAAAAAATGTGAAACTGATTGGCGATATTCCGCTTTATGTTTCGTTTGATTCAAGTGATGTGTATGGAAATAAAGAAATTTTTCTACTGGATGATAAGGGATATCCTCTGCGGGTTGCCGGGGTTCCGCCTGATTCATTTACCGTGGATGGTCAGGTTTGGGGAAATCCTCTTTATAATTGGGATGAACATCAGAAAACCGGGTTTACATGGTGGAAGGAACGGATTGAACATCTAAAAAATCTTGTTGATACTATCAAAATCGATCATTTCAGAGGAATTGAATCCTATTTCAGTATACCTTTCGGTGAAGTGACCGCCCATAATGGAACATGGGAGCAAGGTCCGGGACATGTATTTTTTAATGCTTTAAAAGAAGTATATTCAGATGAAATCGAAGATTTGTTTTTACTGGAAGATCTTGGTTTTATTACAGAGAAAGTAAAAAAACTAAAGAAAGACTTTAAATTAAAAGGAATGAAAATATTCCAGTTTATAGATTTCACTAATGTAGAAACTATATCAGAGTCAGATTTTAATGTTGATGTATATGATGAATATTCAGTTGCATATACCGGGACTCATGATAATCATGTTATATTAGGTTGGTTTAATTCACTAAGTGAATCTGAACAGAAGATGGTCTTTCAGTATTTAGGTATTAATCATTATGATGAGCTGCATTCTTCTATTATTGCGAAACTTATGAAGTCTAACGCAGCAATGGTTGTTGTGCCGCTACAGGATTTACTTAAACTTGGAGCAGAAACAAGAATTAATACACCGGGTAGTTCAGGTTCTCATAACTGGTCATGGCGCGTAACAGAAAGTCAGATGGAAATAGTACAAAATCAAGAATATTTAAATAAATAGTGTCTTATATATTCGATTGGTGGAACATTGTTTCCTTTATCACAGAGATAACTGCTAAGATAGGAATTAATGATGGAAAATATTTAATTTTGCATTGGTCGCCGTTGCTTTATCTTGATATTTTTTATAATGAAAGGATCAAAAGAAAAGAAGATTGTATTGTCAGGGATTGTAATGAGTGTTTTTGCAAAAAGCTCGAATTCTTATGAGGTTTGAAATGGATATAATTAAAACTGAAAGATTATTATTAAAAAAAATGAAATTTGAAAACTATATTGAATTATTTAATATATGGAATGATAATGAACTAATAAAATATACTAATCATCCTTATGTAGAGACATTAGAGGGGAGTAAAAAGTATATTTCAGAGATAATTCAATGGTATATGAATTCAAAAAGTCATTTTGGCCCATTTATTCTATACTATGAAGAAAAATTTGTTGGTTTCTGTGGACTTGATTTGAAGTCTGAATCGATTAATGAGTTTGAATTGTTCTACATCATCTTAAGAAATTATTGGGGTAACGGGTTTGCTACAGAGGTTTCAAAAAAACTAATTGGTATTGGATTTGAATATTTAAATGCACAGCGAATAATAGCTGAGGCTTTCCCTGAAAATTCTCTTAGTTGGAAACTATTAGAAAAAATCGGTATGAAAAAAGAAGGATGTATAAGAAGAGAGTTCTTTAAGGATCACAAGTTTCATGATTTATATATTTATTCTATTTTAAAAGATGAATGGATAAAAAAATTATAAATGGGCTTTTTGCATCTTCCTTCGTTTCTGCAATATTTCTAAAGAAATACGCAAGAATGACGTAGAAGTAATGCCAGAACAAATCTATCATCGAGCGAGATAAAGGGGCTGCTATACCGAGCCTGTCCTTTAAAATATCCTAAGTTGTTTCTACCATTTCTTTTTTCTTTAATATTTAATGCTGTCGCTTTGTGCATAATTTTTTGCCACTTTATGTCTATTTATTCTTCTGTTTGAGCAGTCGGGTAAAGGCGTTGAATCTCTTGTAAAAATTATAGAATGACCAGCTTTATTAAATGCCAATAAATATTGAAGCGACTAGTTAGCGACTTTTAAAAAGTTTTCATAATTTGGTACCTTAGAAAAATCTATTTTTAAAAAATGCATTTTTATAGAATGACTTTAAATCCTTCTGATGATTTATAAACTTTACAACATTTAAAGTAACAACCTCTGATATCGACAAATTCTTTTTCTTTCCTCTTCTATTGGGATTCCACTTTCATAGAAGATCAGAAAACCTTGTTTTTTCTAAATATTTGAAGAAATCATCAACAAAAATAAACAATTCTGTAATATAATTAGTATTGTAATGCATTTTGTTGCCTCCTTTTTTGATGTAAGTATTCCTACAAATAATTATAATCAAAAAAAGGAGATTTTTAAATTATAAATCTTCATTGTAAATACGTTTGTATTCTTTTTTTACCAGATCAATGGATAGTTCCGGATGGCATAATTCGTTTGATGAAATACAAAGTCCGGCAACTATTGTTGCTACTTTCATTGATTTTTCCATTGAAAAGCCCTGGCTATACGCATACATAAGAGCGGAGAAGAAACTGTCACCGGCTCCATTTGCATCAACAAGTTTATAGTCATCGATAATTGGTGTATCAATGTACTTACCTTCTTTGGTCAAGTGAGTTGCGCCCTTATTTCCATGCGTACAGACAACCATTTTCTTCCCTGCATCAAGAAATCTTTTCATAACTGATTTATAGTCTTTTAAATAAATAGAACTCATGGTGATATAATCGGCTGCATTAGCAAAGTCATCAAAGTATTTGTTATCCGGCTCATAATCGCCAAGATCACACCAGATTTCTTTAGTATACTTTTTTATCAATGGGATTAGATGTCTATTGTAATTGTAAATATTCAAAGCTATATAATCACTGTTCTTAATTAGATTTTCCATTTTCTCATAATTAATTACCGGTTCAAATGAAGTTTTACAGGTGGTAATTGAAATACGTTCTCCATGGGAGTCCATAATATTAATATGATTTTCAGTTCCCGCACTATCATAATCATAACTGAAATTAATATTTTTATCGGAAAAGAAATCAATAATCCTTTTTCCATACTCATCATTTCCGATATACGCCTGAAGAGTCGTATTGAAACCGAGATGTTTTAAATTAAGCGATTTCCCGGTTCCCATTTGACCGAGTGTAACATGGGCACCAATACTCCGTATTGATTGGGTTTTCGGTTCAGGTAATTCATCAAGATACACTACTGTACAGTAACAAGTTCCTCCAAGTACCAGAACATTATTTTTCATATTTCCTCCTGAGTTAAAAGAAAAACTAAAATTTAATTAAGTTATTATATATTAAAGAGTTATATTCTTCTGTGATGAAAGTCACATGTTGTTGTTTTTATTAGTAGTTTATTCCAAATAAAGATGCAAAACTGGTTGATAAAGGGATTCCAAATGCCAATATACCGCTTATTGCATGTGATAGAGACGTATAGCGAATCGAATCAAATTCAGCTGCCACTAAACTATATGCAAAGCCTAACGGTAATGTTACAGCAGAAAATAAAACTATTTCAGAAAAAGGCTTATCGATATATACTAACTGAGGACAAATATGCCAGATAGAAAACAGTATTGCCGGATAAACAACTTTTAGAAAGAAATTTTTCTGTGTTTTAATAAATAATCCTCTCCATAATATTTCTTCTGAAATTCCATTTGCAATAGTTAAAGGCAGTCCAATAAAAAATAAATAGAATGGGTATTTTGATATGTTTAAAATAAATAAAGGAATCGCTCCTACTATTGGAAGTAATAATAATACAATATACAGGGTATTTTTATAAGTGAAAAGTTTTTCTTTTTGTATAAAAATACTGAATAATGCTTGTTTCTGTAGAATACTTAACGGAATAACCATACACCAGATTATTTGATAAATTAAAAAACCAAGTAAAATAGCCACGGTTACCCCATATTTTACTGATACATATCTAAAAATAAAACTCATAATTAAGATGAGAAAAACTGGTATAGCTAATATTGTTTTATTGTTCATTTTACCTCTCTTTTGTAGCTGGACATTAAATTATCTCAAAATCAATTGAATGTTTTTATCAGAGAAAAGATTTAAAAAGGAGTGACCTAAAAATTAATTGTTTAAATGATTACACAATTAATTTCATTTAATTATTATTAGCGGAACAAACATTTCGTTGTGGCTTAATCCGCCGTGATTTCCTATTTTAAAACTTTCTGATTCACCCGGAATTCTGTCTTTCATTATAAAATTGTCCTTCATAATAAGTGTGTAATCACCGATTCTATCTTTAATATTGGGATGTTTTACTCCATTACCAAAATATCCATTTTCTAAAAGTTCAATGCTTTTGTGTAATTCAATAGAATTTGAAAAATGTTTCTTAATATATTCTTCGAAAACCGAATTAAAGCCATTTTTTATGTAACAAAATACGTTTCTTGGTTCACATGACAATGGCATTAATAGCATCTTTTGAAGTTCTGGATGATCTGACAATTTGATAACGTTATCTTCCGTACTTTCAATTAATCCATGATCTGCTGTTATAATATAAACGGTGTCAGAATTTTCATTAGGAATAATGTTTTTCTCAAGATGTTTGATGAAAAACTGATAATGCTCTTCATCAGTTTTTGATTTGCTACCGTATTCATGAAGTATGCTATCAAACTCAGTGTAATAAGCAAATATAAATTTTTTTCTCAATGACTTTATTCCTACAGTGCTTTTTATCGCTTTAAAAAAATCCTCAATTGTGTGATACGGTACTTTTACAGAACCTTCAGTCATAGAAGTTGAAAAATCAGAATTGATTATCTGATCCGGATAAATTAGAAATGATTCTCTATTAATTGCCTTAAAAATATTTTTTTCAGTATAAACCTTTGAAGGAGATAGCTCTTTATTTATAATTTTATTATCACTTCCCCTTATTTTCCATAAAAGAGAAGCAACTAAACATCCTATTTCTTTAAGATATAAATACCAGCCTGTTACACCATGTCTTAGAGGAGGTAGAGAGGTAAGAAATGTTGTAACGGCTGAAGCTGTTGTTGTCGGATAAACAGATGTAATTTTCCCTTTTAAATATGCATGAAGAATGGATTTGTTCGGTTTTGACATCATATAATCATGTCCAAAGCCATCAAGTATTATTAAAACGACATTTTCAAAATCATCAAATGATTCATTTTCAAGAATCTTCAATTCAGGATATTCCGGGTTTGCATTTAACATATTTTTTATTGATGACATTAGATTTAATATACTGTTCCCGGCATAATCAGGTTTATTCATAAAAATTCCTTACTAACATTTTATAATAGCCATAGAGTATGACTTAATGTTTTTTATAATAATTTTGTTTGTATCAGTTTTAATTATACACTCACCATAAATAATTGAAGGTTGAGAATATTCGCCGGTAATGGCAAGTTCTTCAATTGGTTTATCAATTGCCATAATAATGATTAAACGCTCAGAATAATTAAATCTTTCATAAACAAGTTGATTTATGTTGCCACTAATGAATTTCCATAAACCTGTTTTGAGTGAAGTATATTTATGACGAAGTTTATTAATTGATTTTGTCATTTCGAGAATCTCATAATCCCATGAGTCTGTATCATACCAAGGGAATGTTGCTCTGTTATCGGGATCGCGCCCGCCATTTAAACCAATTTCATCACCATAATAAATACCTGGCGATCCTGGCATGGTTAACTGAAACATCATCGCAGCTTTTAGTTTTTTTCTGTCTCCTTCTGCGTTGAATAAGAATCGCTCAACATCGTGTGATGAAAGTAGATTCTGCATATGATTAATCATTGAAGGATGATAAAGACTATACATTCGATTGATATCAACTATAAAATCTTCGACTGTAGATTTTCTTTTTGCAAAAAAATCCATGCATAAATCTCTAAAAATATAATTCATATTTGCATCAAATTGATCTCCTTGTAACCATGGAGTTGCGTCTTCCCATATTTCACCAAGAAGATAGCATTCAGGATTGTATTCTTTTAATGCAACATGAAAATCTTTCCAGAAATCATGGTCAATGTGACGAACAACATCCATACGTAATCCATCAATTCCGTATTCTTTTAGCCAGTGAACTGCTGAATCGAGAAGATATTTTCTTGTTTCGGGGTTGTTTGTATTCAATTTTGGAACATTTGGGACACCGTGCCAAGCTTCATATGAAGGATCAACAGATAAACCATCATTATTCTCAATTTTAAATATTATTCCTGAAATTTCACATAGTTCTTTTATATAATTTAAATAAAGTTTAAAAGATTCAGGTTTTTCAGATTTCATTTTTTCCGGTCTACAAGTTACTGAAACAGGAAAATCATTAATGAAAAACCAGTTCTTATATTTTGAGTTTTTTCCATTTTTTACAACATCCTGAAATGCGAAAAATAATGGATGAGAATGGTTTAATGACATGTCAATAATGACTTTTATACCTACGTTGTGTGCAGAATTAACAAAATTTTTGAATGCTTCATTACCACCGAAACCTGGATCGGTATTTCTAAAATCAGTTGCATCATATTTATGTGTTGAAGGTGATGTATTTATTGGAGTCAGATAAATCATATCCGCGCCAAGTTCTTTGATATAATTCATATTTTTCGTAATACCATTTAATGTTCCGCCCTGAAATGTAAGCCATTCAGGTTTTTTTCTCCATAATTCAGGGGAATTTAATTCATCAGAAGCAAAACGTTCAGGAAATATTTGATAAATTACACTACCACCAGCCCACGAAGGTGTTTTTATATCAAAATATTCAGTTTCTTTGATTTCCCATCTTTCAAGAGGTGTAATTGTATCAGAAAAACCTCTTTTACAGAAATAAGAGGAAGACAGATCAGAATAAATAATTGCGAAGAAGTAAGCTATTTGTTTTCTATCAGGAGAAATTGTAATTTGCCAATAACATGACTTTGTATCGGATACTGAAATTGACATTTTTTCGATAACGGGTTTGCCGTCATTATAAATCAATGCAATTTCTTTGATGTTTTTACCGCTAATTACTCGAAAAAGAATTGTACCATCTGAATTTGGACTGCAATATGCCCGATTATTTGATTCGAACTTAAAAATATTAGTTTTAATTCCTTGAAGATAATCCGATTCAGTTTTTGAAAAATAAATATCCATTATTTTATCCTTTTTTTTAATAAATTAAATTAGTTGATTTAATCTGATAATATAAATAATACAATCAAAATTGAAATAATTCAGTTAACTACTTCACAATTATATAAGATTTTTCCACTAAATAATTATTTAATGGAAAAAATGAAATTTAATAATCAAATGTGATGCATTTCACATTTTTACATATAAATTAATTATATCTTAGTTAAAAGGATAATAAGGAAAAATGCAATTTTTTCAAAATAAGGAGATGGTATGAGTGAAGTTATTAGAAAAGTTACTAATTTTATTTATAATACAAAATCTAAACGTAAGAAATTTGTTTTTTCTTATCCTGATGAAAAAATAATTTTATGTGATGCTGCTAAAGGTGTAAAGCTAAAGAATGATAAAGTGCCAGAATATGGAAAAGAGTGGGTAATAGCTAAAAGATGTGCTCTTCTTATTTCAGAAAAACAAATTATAGCTGGAAATTGGAATATAAATATTTCAGATATAAAAGAAGCAGAAGTAATAAAATTTGGAACTATATATGGCAAAGGAATGGTTTTAAAAATAAATACTAATAATAATGAATATTACCAATTTGGGTTACAATATAATAAAGTTCTTGAAGAACAGAATATTATTACTATAAATATAAAAAAACAAGAATTGAAACTATCGATATTTAGCCTTTTAATTAGATTATTAGCACTTGGATTTTTACTTTATTATATAATTACAAAATTTATTTTTAAATAAAAGGGGATTACACGTAATTTATACACTATATGGGTAGTTTTAAGTGCTTGTAGCAATAAAAGAAAATTGGAAGCACATGTTTGGTAAGGCGGGTCCAATAAATAGATTTTGCTTTGTTGTTTAGTAATAGTAACGATGTTGGAATATTTAATTAAGAGATTGGTTAATAAGTTCATAAACTCAATAACAATGTACACGATGATGAATAAGTTAAATTATATAAAAAAATTTCAGACGAGGGAAGAACAAATGTTTTTTGAAAAATTATTTAATAAAAAAAAATATAATTATATTAATAATTTTTATTTTACACGAATACCTGATAAAAAATTAATTCAATCAATTTTTGATTATATTTGTGATGAAGTAGTAAAAAATGATTATGGAAAAATAAAGAAATTACCGGTTGGATTTCAATATATTTATGCAATCTGGTTATTAGAGCTTGAGGTAAATAACGGTGGATTTAATCAATTTTTTTATAATAGTTCCGGTAAATTTAGTGATGAGGCATATAATGGATGTGTTGCAATAGGTGCATATAAAACAGCAGAAATTATGAAAAAAGCTATTAATATTATGATTGAAGAGAAGGAGTTGCAACTTGATGCTAAAAAAAAAGGAACGGTGAAAGAATTCATTGATTCTTATAAGGAAACAAGACTTGAAGAATGCGATGTAGCGTTTTTTAAATATTCAGAAAATTTAAAAGATTTACAAATAAATTATGTAAGAAAAAATTATAAAGATTTTCAATTGAATATTATAACGTGAGTCAAGTTATAATATTCAATAATTTCTACTTTTGAGTTTAGAGTGTTATAAACTGCACCGATGAACGTCTCATAAGTTAAGCAAATGTAAAATATATCATTCTGATCAAAGGGAAAACATTGATTTAAAAATTAAAGAAGAATTGTGTACAATTTGCAGTTAACACTCAGAGCACCATAGGAGATAAAATGCCATTTATCATAACTTCGGCAAATAAACCAACACAGAGTATTTTTAAAGACATTATGTTTTATTTTGATATAAAAAATAAAATAGTTTATGCACAAGCTCATTACTTAGATAAAGCTGGACATCTCTATTGGCCTGTTGTAAAATTTAATCCCCATGATATTGATGCAATTTATAATTATTCCATTAATTTTTTTCAAAAGATGAAACTTGAAAAATCTTATGAAAATTGTGAACCGGTAGATTTGCCAGTTCTTATGCAAGTAAAAACATTTGCTGGTGCAATTAGAAAATTAGAATTTTATTCATTTAATTGGACTGATTGGCAATACTTTTATTTTTGCAAAGGAGAACGTGGTGTCGATTCATATTCTATGTTTATAGAAACACGAATTGGGAAAGAAATTAATAAAGAATTATTCAGTAACGCCTACAACGTTAGATTAAAAAAATTAGAAAGAAAAAGAAAATTGCCTAATAAACTACTTCAAAGGGACTGTGACTAACGCCTTACCTGTTAAGCAAATGATAGGCAGAGTTTTTAATGTAGATAAAGGAAATAAAACTATATATCAATAAGATGGAGCTGAAATTATTAATAGTGATCTTGCACACGATATTTATAATGATTTTATGGATCTATATGATTCAGGAATACCGATTGACGAAATCAGGAAAAGTATTGCCAATTGGGAGTGGTTAATTACAAACAATCATGGAAGCCCGGAATCAAAGATTTTATAAACGGTAAATTTGTAGGCCATAAAATTATAACGAGTCTTAATTCATTGGAATATATTTATGGAATTGCCGTAATTAGACCTGAACATCGATAAATAATCAAATATAGACGTCGGTTTTATTTATTAGGGGATACTGAATTTAATAAACAATATCTTCCATAGGATCATATGGCGGGATAACAGATCAAATTGGTTTTGAAAAACAACTATCTCGATATTTAGTGGAGCAGAGTTCATTTAATTATGAGGAATTTGAAATTCAACTATATAAAAAATGAAATTTAATAATCAAATGTGAAAAACATCACAGATTAATGTTGAAAAATAATGATATTTTAAATTTAAAGAGGGCGTGCTATGATTAGTGGTAGAAAAAGTAAAGGGAATAGAATAAATGAATAGGAATGGATTATAATTAATTCATAAAATAAATAATGATATACACGATAACGAATTAACTAAAGTTAGTTGGATCTTATCGGAATAAGGAGAATTATGTGCAAATTGAAAATAGTATTTAGAGCACCAAAACAAAATGAGGAACTAGAACTCGCAGAAATAAGAGCTCGCTCAATGAAAGATAGTTTAGTTAACGCAGGTCGATATGATGAAGTAAAAGTTCGTCAAAGATTACTTGATACATACAAAAAAGAAAATACAATTGTTTTTGAACTACAAAATAATGTTATTGGTTTTTATTCAATTACAGAGAATAAAAATAATTTTTATTTAAACCATTTATATATTGATGTATTTTACCAAAATCAAGGTTACGGAAGAATCGTATTGGAACACATAAAAGAAAATTATAAAAATAAAGATATATTATTAAATGCACTAAAAGGGAGTTCTGCAAACAATTTTTATAAAAAGAATGGCTTTATAAAAGAAAAAGAGGATGACATAGATAATTACTATATCTATAAAGTTATTTCTAATTAATAATTATTTCAATGTGTTATATGAAAGAAATAAAACTATATAGCAAAAGATGGAACTGAAATGATTAATTATTGGACCTAATGGGAAAATGGGCAGGGCTATTGTTAATACTGCTTATAAGAATGATGATATAACAATTGTGGGTGGAATAGCTCCTGTAGGAAGAAGTTATATCGGTACTGATTTGGGCATCTTATGTGGCATAGGCAAAGAAATTAACGCAAAAACATACGGTGATATTTCAGAAGTTATTCATCAATCAGATGTCATCGTAGATTGTACAATGCCTGATGTAACTATGTCAATATTGGAAAAATGTTTAGAATATAATAAAAGACTTATTACGGGAACAACGGGTTTTAAGGCGAACGAGTTATTAAAAATTAAAGAAGCAGGTAAATCTATTCCATTATTACTTGTGGAAATATTCATCTACTAAAGGATTGTATTTTTTTAATTGGTCTGAAAGATTAGATTTAGTAACTGTATGTGAAATACATCACCGATTAACAAGGGAATAAATTATATTTTAAGCTAAAGAAGGAGTTCTAAAATGGATAAAAAAGATTTAATTCTGAAAAGATTAATTGAAATTGGAGAGTCTTTAAAGCAAACAGGTGATGCTAAAGCATTATTGGGATTAGGTTCTATTGGTATGGAACTTGAAAGATTTGATGAATGGAGTGATCTTGATTTCTTTGTTATAGTAAAAGATGGAAAGAAAAAGAGATTTATCGATAATATCGACTGGTTGACAAATATAGGTAAACCGGCTTTCTTCTTTTTAAATAGTCCTGATGGTTATAAATATCTTTATGAGGATGGTGTTTATTGTGAATTCGCAATATTCGAAGAACATGAATTATCCGAAGTTACATTTTCAGCAGGTAGGGTTGTGTGGAAGACAGATGACTTTAATGAGGAGCTTTGCAAACCGTCAAAGAAAAATACACCATGGAAACCCGATAATCTTGATTGGGCAATGGGCGAAGTGTTAACTTGTTTATATGTTGGATTATGCCGATTCGGACGTGGTGAAAAACTGATAGCAGCAAAATTTGTTCAGACGTTTGCACTTGATATACTTGTTGCTTCTGCATCCTACTTTGAAAAAGAAGTCTCATATTTTAAAGATGATTTTCAGAATGAAAGACGGTTTGAGATAAGATTTCCTGACTTTGCATCAAAAATGCCTGATATGATGCAGGGGTATGATAAAGTTCCTGAGTCCGCACTGGCTATTTTAAATTATCTTGAATCAAAATATAATGTTAACGCCGGTATAAGAAAAGCAATTGTTGAGCTTGCAGAGAGGGTTAGGGTTCAATAATAAATATGTATATAAAGAATTCAGTTGTTTTTGAATATTTAATTAAAGAAGTAGTTGGGAGCAAAACTAATGAAAAATAAATACAATGAATCAATTGTAAGTTCATTATCAAATTATAGTATTATACTTGGCATATCATCTTTGATACATAAAAGAAAAGTTAATATTCAAGAGATTTATAATGAATATGGTAAAGACTATATTGATGCATTTCATAATATACAAAAGACTACAGCAAATAATGTTTTTATTATTACATCAGAAATGAATGAAGTATATAAACAGATGGTTGAGTATAGTGAAATTTATTAGATTTGAAGTACATTTGATTTATGTATGTATTTATAGAATCTAATGTGAATAATTTAAGGGAGGAAATAGTACCGGATTTCGTCCTCATGAACTAATTGAATCTGGTTTAGCAAGTTGTATGAATATTTCAATACGGATGGCAGCTGACAAGTATAATATAGAATTGAATTATGTTGAAGTTAATGTTGGATTCAATAGAAAGGATCCAGAAAATCCTATATTGGAGTATAAAGTAATATTTGATGATCAAATAGCAGAAAAAGATAAAATAAAATTGTTATCAGTTGTAGAAATGTGTTCAGTTCGTTCGACATTATCAAAACAACTGAGATTTAAGTCTTTAGAATAGAAAGATATGAACTTAATGGTTCAACAAACAATAAGTGTCACTTGTACGATAAACTATGAAATTAGAAATCGAATCTTTAATGAAAAAATGCATAAATCAGGAAAATGTATGACCGGGACAAATTATATTTATTATGTTTAACAATAAAACTTAGAGGAGCTGATAAATGAAAAAAAAAATATTTTTATTGAGTATTTGTATTTTTTTTCTATCTTGTGATTTGAAAAATAATAATATAGAAATTAATACCACATCCCAAACAAGTCATTTCGAAAATAATGACGAGGAATCCTTTATCTCTGTTTATCAAGGAAATACCTTTATGTATCCATCAGAAAACAACTTAATTGATACATTTACAATTAATGATACAACCGTGGATATTGTTTTTACTATAGTAAATAGAGGTGCACTTCCTTTAAAAATGACAGGGGATAAAATAGTAGATTTATCAAGTGATGTTTTTTATGTAACAAAACAACCTACAATAAATACTTTAAATAAGGAAGAGTCCATTGATTTCATTATTTCATTTTATCCAAAAGAGGTAAAATCATATTTTGCAACAATAACCATACAAAACGATTCTAATAATGAAACTCCATTAATATTTACAATAGTTGCAAAAGGAATATTGCCCATTGGCCCAGAAATAAATCTAAAAGATAATTCAGAGATGGGAGTTAATAATAATTCAACATATAGTTTTAGTAAAACTAGAATTATAGAACCGGTTTCAATTCAATTAACACTCGAAAATACTGGGAGTGATATACTTATTTTCAAAAATAATCCATTTATTGATTTATCGGGTGATTGTTTTTCTTTATTTTATGAAGATAATTTATCTTATCTTGAGATCGGAGAACAACTAAAATTTAATGTTATTTTTTTACCAAAAGAAGCAAAGAATTATTCAGGAAAACTAACAATACTAACCAATGATTTAAATGAATCAACATATATAATTAACCTTTTGGGAACGGGAACAAAAGATGAAGATTATTATTATACAGGTTATAATAATGTCAGTATGGGTACTGATAAAGTTTATGCGCATGCATGCTACTGGAAAAATCAAAAAATGATTGAACTTGATACATCTAATGCTGATTCTTTCGCAAAGAGCATTATTGTTGAAAATAACAATATTTATGTCTGCGGAGAATATAATAACTTTCCTTGTTTTTGGAAAAATGGCGAGAGAACAGACCTTTTTCTACCGTATAAAAATGATTTTGCTTTTTATACGGCAGAAACAATTAAATATAATAAAGAAAACATTTATATTGCAGGGTCACGTTATGACTCTAAGACAAGAAGAGCGTGTTTTTGGAAAAATGGTGAACTTAATGATTTGTCTACAGATATACCTGGGCAAGACAGAATTACATCCGCAATGACAATTGTTAATGATAGTTTATATTTTTCAGGTAATTTCTTTGATGAAAATGAAGGGAAAAATCTTGCCTGCTATTGGAAAGATCAAAATTTTCATCCATTGGAAAGCAATATTAATTCAGAGACGTATGATATTGCAATAAATAATGAAAAGGTATATGTCGTTGGTTATTATAGTAATAGTCAATATAATCATATTGCATGTTTCTGGGAAAATGGGAACCGTTTTACTCTTTATTCAACGGAAGATTCATATGCAAAATCAATTTTTATTGAAGGGGATATCATTTATATTGCAGGACAGATTAGATATAATCACGATAATTTTTCAAATCCTGTAGATTTATATAGACCTTGTTATTGGGAGAATTCTACAGGGCAGTTTGTTCTACATTACTTAGATTATTTAAGTAATGCGAATGCAAATATTAAAAAGATTTTTGTTTATAATGATATAGTTTATATTGGTGGCAGTGAGTGGTTATATGGTGATAAATATGGGTATATATGGAAATATAATAATATTTTAAGTTTGTCTGAAGTAGATGATTATTTGTATAATGATATATTTATTAATTATTAGATATTACGAATTTTAGCTTGTTTAACTTAAGAATAAGTCCCTGATTTCAAAAAAATCAGACAAGATTACTTATTTTAATTTGATGCTAAAACAGTTAAATTCGATTTTATTAATGAACTATGAGAATATTTTTTAACTAAAAAATAGGAAAATAAATTGAAATTATTAATTATTGGACCTAATGGGAAAATGGGCAGGGCTATTGTTAATACTGCTTATAAGAATGATGATATAACAATTGTAGGTGGAATAGCTCCTGTAGGAAGAAGTTATATCGGTACTGATTTGGGCATCTTATGTGGCATAGGCAAAGAAATTAACGCAAAAACATACGGTGATATTTCAGAAGTTATTCATCAATCAGATGTCATCGTAGATTGTACAATGCCTGATGTAACTATGTCAATATTGGAAAAATGTTTAGAATATAATAAAAGATTTATTACGGGAACAACGGGTTTTAAGGAGAATGAGTTATTAAAAATTAAAGAAGCAGGTAAATCTATTCCATTATTACTTGCTGCAAATACATCAAGATTAACTCATTTGTTTTATTCTCAATTAGTAAATATTTGCAGAAATATCAAAGGGAACGTTGATATTGATATAATCGATTTTCATGATAATATGAAAATTGATGCTCCAAGTGGAACTGCAAAGGAAATTTCAAGGCTTATTGCAAAAGAGTTGAATTATGAATTATCAACATGTTGTGAGTACGGCAGGAATGGTCGAGATCGTAGACCGAAGAATACAATAGCATTTAATTCGATAAGGAGTGGAGGTGTTCCGGGATCTATTAAGGTAATATTTGGGTTTGAAGATGAGAATCTGGAAATCACTTTAAATGTATTTAATATGAATACTTTTGCAAAAGGTATTATAGATGGTTGTTTTTACATAATGGATAAAGATAAGGGTTTGTATAATATTGAAGAAGTTTTTTGTACTGGTAAGAATTAATTAAGCGGGACTTTTTATAATATGACTTTATATTTTGGAGGAGCTATATATGGAAATAGAAATGTTATTTATTGGTATTAGTGTGTTTTTGATCGGATTTTTGATACTTATTTTTCGAGAAAATATTGGCAATATTTATAATGTAATGAAATTAAGTGAATCTGAAAAAGAATATTATAAAAAAATTGTATTAAGAAGGCTCGGATTATTGTTATTAATCTTAGGAATAATAATTACCGCTATTTATTTTATTCCAGTTGATAATTTTAGATTGAGTCTAGTTTCTATAACAGAAGGTAAACAATTGATATTACAAATACTTGGTATAGTATTGATTTGTTATGGATTATTTTCAATAATAGTCAGGATTATGAAAAAAGAAGAAAAGTTCTATAAAAAACTGGAACCAATGAAAAGGCAATATGGTAGTATTAAAGGAACCATTGTTCATATTATCGGGTATACCATTGCTCCAATTGTTTTAGGTTTATTTTTGATTTTTAAGGATTTGCTGTCAACTATATAAGGAATATTCACCTACTACAGGATTGTATTTTTTTAATTGGTCTGAAAGATTAGATTTAATAACTGTATGTGAAATACATCACTGATTAACAAGGGTATAAATTATATTTTAAGCAAAAGAAGGAGTTCTAAAATGGATAAAAAAAATTTAATTTTGAAAAGATTAACTGAAATTGGAGAGTCATTAAAACAAACAGAAGAAGCTAAAGCATTATTGGGATTGGGTTCAATCGGAACGGAACTAGAAAGATTTGACGAGTGGAGTGATCTTGATTTTTTTGTAATAGTAAAAGATGGAATGAAGAAACGATTTATTGATAATATTGACTGGTTGACGAATTGTGGTAAACCGGCTTTCTATTTTTTAAATAGTCCTGATGGATATAAATATCTTTATGAGGATGGTGTTTATTGTGAATTCGCAATATTTGAAGAACATGAATTATCAAAAGCATCTTTCTCAGCAGGCAGAATAGTCTGGAAAACTGATGATTTTAATGAAGAACTCTGTAAACCGGCAAAGAAAAATATTCCATGGAAACCCGATAATCTTGACTGGGCAATGGGTGAAGTATTAACTTGCTTATATGTTGGATTATGCCGATTCGGACGAGGTGAAAAACTGATAGCAGCAAAATTTGTTCAGACGTTTGCACTTGATATACTTGTTGCTTCTGCATCCTACTTTGAAAAAGAAGTCTCATATTTTAAAGATGATTTTCAGAATGAAAGACGGTTTGAGATAAGATTTCCTGACTTTGCATCAAAAATGCCTGATATGATGCAGGGGTATGATAAAGTTCCTGAGTCCGCACTGGCTATTTTAAATTATCTTGAATCAAAATATAATGTTAACGCCGGTATAAGAAAAGCAATTGTTGAGTTGGTTGAAAAAGTTAATGTTTAGTAGTTCAGGTAGAAATAGTTTTTTGAATGAGGCGTATTAAAAAATATCAGATATGAAATGATTAGTCAAGTGATATAGACACACTACATATTTGAATTATCAGGAAGAATTAATAAAAATCTTGCTAAAAGCAATCGAGTAGCTTTCAAAAAGCTACTCGATTTTATCTATAGAAATTAATTATTCGAAAAGATGTAATGAGTAGCCCCATGAAAAGAATGTGCTTATGAAAGACGATTTAAAGGATTAAAAATTGATGGAAATAGTATGTTATACAAAATAATTTAAAAAAGAATTATTGAAATTGGATTATAAATCCCTTGATTTAATTATTTTCGTCATTTTAGGAGTGCACTTTTATGATTACCTTTCAAAGAGGGAAAAATGAATCAACAAGAATTTAGTGTAATAATTGATTCCAAATATTTTACTTTAACCGGAATGTGGTCAAGTTCTGGAAGACCTTCAAATCGAAAAAATAGAGCAGAAGGATTTACATCAGCACAGATTTCAATAACACATTGGTTATCTGGTGTAATTGTAATCGGAAAAATTGAAAATGGACATTATTCTAAAACTAAAATGGGAAAACTTAAAAGTGAATTAAAAGATTATTTACATCAAGAAATGTATTCTTTACTTGCCAAACAGTTTCATTTACTAGGATTTAATAATTTAAAGCAACCAAATAGCAAATTTTAAATTGAAATAAGAAAAGAAAAAGATGATGCTTGTATAAATTATTGTAAAAAACTTGGATTGGAAAGAGAATATGTCCTTAAATGTATGAGGAAATAGCCTAAACAACCATAACAAAAAACTCGAATTTGAACTTAAACTGTTGAACCTGTTTTCGGATATCTTCGCGGAGCTACAAAGTTAAATCATTTTACACTTCGAGGATTAAGTAAGGTAAATTTTTAATGACTCTTGTATTGCATTATGCACAATATTGGCAAGGTGCAAGTATTCGGGAATAGGGGCGGTTTTTAAAAAAAAGGTTTTTCTACAGCCTCGGTAGAAGGACGTTTCGCGCAAGAAAGGAAAATATGGAAGAAAAAAACATAATCTGGGATTTTGATGGCACTCTATATGATACGTATCCACGCATATTAGATTCATTCAATAAAATAATAAATGGTAAATATAATCAAAATATTTTTATTAATGATTTATTAGATTTAATACTAATTGATACGAAATATTGCGCAAAAATCCTTTCAGAGAAAATCAATGTTAATAATACTATTTTATTAAATGAAATTAGAAAACACTATGAAACCAATGATGAAATTTATGAAGGAATTTTTCCTCAAGCAATGGAATTTATTACAAAAGAAAATGAAGTAAAACATTTTTTGGTTACGCATAGAGAAAGGAAATCGACACTTGAAAAATTGGAAAAAGAAAATATAGTTAATTATTTTAAAAAAATAATTACTAAAGATGATAATTATCCAGAAAAACCTGATCCTAAATCATTTATAAGTATTATTTCAGAATTCAATTTAAAAACTAAAAATACTTTTTGTATTGGGGATAGGAAATTAGACATCTTAGCAGGAAAAAATTCCGGGATTAAAACAATATTTTTTAATCAATATGAAAAGGTAAACAATATAGCTGATTATGTAATTAATGATCACGATACTTTAAAAAAAATATTATGAAAAAATCTTGTAACTGTAGAATAAGTCAATTTTTGTATACATCAAATGACATTATAAATGCATTTTATCTGTGAAAAAAGAGGTTATTCTACAATTTCGTTAGACAGTCCTTCGGGCAAAAGGAATAAAAATGGATCAAAAATCAAAAACAATAATCACAAAAATGTTTTGGTCTTCAGAAGGCTGGAGGAAAGAAAGAACGATATCCGATCAAGATAAAGAATACCTAATCAAAGATAATGCATGGTATGATAATGGTAAATATACACATAAAGAATTGCAAAAAAGTCTATTGAATATAATAAAAAATATTGATCGGAATAAAATTGTTTCTAACTTTTTGTATTCAATTACAACAAGAGAATTAGTTTTCAGATCGCCATTGGGAAGTTATGCAATTCATAAAAATTTGCAGGAACATAATCATTCAAAAGATGTGCATTGTTCAATTTGTGGAATAGTTGAGAAAGAAGATAAATGGGATCTTAACGTTCTCAACTTTGAGAGAATTAAATGGGGCGGTGTCCGACACCACTTAATGGATTATGCATATTTTGATTTAGATACAAGTACAAATACTTTACAAAAAGAAACAACAGAAGATATCAATACTTTCAAGAAAATAATTAATTGTATTAAACAATTGCCAAATGAAGCCAGAATCAGAGATGCAGAAAAGTCAATAAAAGATTTATTAAAGTCTAACGCCCAAGAACGAGAAATATTCCTTCAAATTCTTGGATATTGTGGAATACTTCAACCAAGCAATAAGTCAAGTTTTAAAAGTACATTTGTAGAATACAATGACCGTGATATTTCGGAAGTAAATAAAATAGACTGGACGTATCCAGTTTGTTGGTGGAAAGGTAAAGATCGAATTAACAAGGATGCATTAAATTATTATTTTGGCAATAAAATGGATATAGATTTTGTCTAATAGCTACTTCAACGTGTGCCACGAGATAGTATTTTCATCAATACTGTTGTGATGGAGATGAAATTGTAATTTTACAATTGATGAGGAAATCAGCGTAAGCTGAATGACTCCAAATCTGTTTTAAGAAGAAGAGCCGTATGGCGGGAGACGATTTGATTTTAAAATATTCAAGAAACATGTAGTTTTGTTACCTATTTCACATACATTCCAAATAACTTCTGTTATGTTTTATGTGAGGTGGCAGTAATATGAATAATTACATGAAAATAATTAAACTTAGTATCCCGGTTGTGTTGACATTTCTCTCATACCACATACTAGGTATTACGGATATACTTATGATTGGTAAACTAGGAAGAGACGCTATTGCTGCTGTTGGTATTGCACTTTCTGTTTATTATCTTTATACCGGTCCTGTGGAAACTTTTTTTAATTCGGCTACTATTTTAATGTCTCATGCATTTGGTAGAAATAATAATGATTTGTTAAGAAAATATTTTTTTCATGAAATTGTATTTGCAGTAATTGGAGCGTCACTGGGATTAGTTCTTGCAATACCTTTATTAATCAGTCTAAATCTTTATACTGATAATAAAGTGATTATAGAAACTGCCGGGATTTATTTAATTATTTCACTTATTTCACTTTTTCCGTATTTAATAACAGTAGTTATAAATCGTTTTTTTATGTCAATTCAGAAAAATAGAGGTATTGCCGTTGTATCAAATATAACAGTTATTTTAAATATTATATTAAATTATTTATTTATCTTCGGGAAATTTGGTGTTCCATCTTACGGAGTTGCGGGAGCCGCAATTGCGACTATTATTTCGAGATTTGTTCAGTTACTTTTAAATTGTATTTTCCTTGTTAGAGAGTTTAAGAAAAGAGATATGTCATTAAAAATACCAGTCTTAGAACGCTCAATTTTTAATTTGATATTAAAAAAAGGAATTCCTTTAGCTCAAACGAGTTTGGTAGAGTTCGGTAGTTGGACTATTTTTACGGGAATGATAAGTCGCCTTGGTACTACTTCTATGGCAGCACATGAAATCGCTCTAAAAATAAAAGATGTCGGGTATTTAATTATTTGGTCTTATGGTGTAGTCACAACAACATTAGTGGGGCAAGCGTGCGGAAAAGGTGAATATGAAACGGGGATTCAAATTTGCAGAAAAATAGCAAAACTAACCGTAGGATTTATGTTGTTTTTTGGCATTATAATCTTCATATTTCCTGAAATATTTTTAAGACTTTTTACATCGGATAGTGCCGTTATTTCAACGGGGAAATCAATTCTAAGGGTTATAGCATTTTATCAAATAAGCGATGCTATGTTCATAACATATCGAAGTGGTTTAATTGGAATGGGGGAAACAAAGTTTGTACGAAACATTATTTTAGCCGGCGGATGGCTAGTAATGATTCCAATTGCATTTTTATTAACAAATATTATAAAAATCGGTGTTAGCGGTGCTTGGATTGGTCTTGTTGTATATGTAGTTATAGCTGCAATTATATGTAGAGTTAAATTTATGAATACAGTATGGGCGAATAATGAACATTTAACGATGTAGGTATTAATCGTAGCAGTTAAAAAGAATATATTAAAAAAGGTGATTATAAAATGTTATTTGTAAATGGGGCTAAGTATAAAGTTATTTTAAATCGGGCATCAAGAATTATATTAAAAATGAAAAAAAATGATGATTTTTACGTATTTCAACCGTGGTATATGCAGAAACAAAATACAATGTTAACATATTACCAAAATGAATGCTGTACTATAAATTTGAATTTGTCAGATAAATTATCTGTTATTTTACTAACATTGCATATTAATTCAGTAAAGACAGGTGATTTAATAAATAACTCAAGTGCAACTATTATCATAAATGAAGGTTACGCTATTGAAGCGAAGTCTTATTTCAATATTGATTATATAGATAATAAATTATATTTAGGTCGAATAGAACTTGAACTTTGTGATGACAATTATAGAATATTACGAGAATATTTAAAAGAAAATGCTCCAGGTAAGAAAATTGAATTATAATATTTATAGTAGGGTAATATTATGATTGGTTTTTTCAATTTATACAAAACTGAAAGTGTTATTGGTAAGACCGGTAATTTCATTATCGAAAGCGGTTTAATTAATGGGAGTAGGGTAATTGTTAGAAGGGCTCCATTGACTGCTCGCAATACTGAATGTGTTGAAAATAACTCATTTTATAGCACATTGCTTAAATCATCGTTTATTTCCGATTCGTTTGAAGTCGTTAAATCAAGCAGTGAAATATTTATTGTATATTTTGACATTGAAGGTATGACATTAAAAGATTTTATTTTAAATAAAACTCCTGATAATGAAATGATAGGGGATCTTTTTTTAAAGTTATCTTCATTTTTAGATTTGATGCAAGGCTTAGGAATTATTCATACAGGATTAAATCCTGATTGTATAATAATTGATTCGGATTTAAATATAAAAATTATTTCTCTGGATTTTTGCACAGAAATAAAAAGTTTTATAAGTATTCCAGATTATAGAACTATTGAAGATGTTAAGTATTTTGCCCCGGAACAATTTCATGTCTTTAATAGACTTATAACATATCTTACTGATATATATGGAATGGGGGGAGTTTTTTATTATATTCTGACTGGTATTTCATTATATGAAGAAGATAATTTATTTAAATTAATTAAAGAGATTCTTAATAATGAAATTATTTCACCAGATGATATTGATACATCAATTAGTAAATATTACTCCGGGATAGTTATGAAAATGCTTTCAAAAGAACCGGATTCACGATATCGCGATATAAAAAAAATGAAAAATGATATTATATCGGCAGTTATTGGGGGTGCAGAAATTCCCGATCATTTTGACGGAGGCGGGTTTTCTAAATTAATATTTACAGGGAAATTATATAGTCGTAATGCTGAGTTAAAAACATTATATATGACTTTTAATAGAATTCAGGAAACAAATCGTTCTGAAATGATAGTTATAAATGGTGAGGCGGGAGTCGGGAAAACGTCTCTTATTAAAGAATTTCGTGAATATACATTTATACATAATAGTTTTTTTATTTGTGGTGAATGTGATGAGTATTCTGATAAATTGAAACCATACAACTGCATTATTAATTTAATTAAAAGTCTTTATTATGAAGTCATAAACATGGATGACGAAGAAAAAATAATTATCATTAATAAGATTAAGCATGCTGTTATGGGTAATGGCCAGATATTACTTGATTTTGTACCTGAATTTAAGAAATTAATTGGTTCTCAGCCGGTACTTAATTATTTACCACCAGAAGAAAACAGAAAACGCCTTGAACTTTTTATGGATAATTTCTTTAATATATTTTCTAAGGATAGATATTCTCTTGTAATATTTATAGATAATATTCAGTGGATAGATAATGATTCAATCCGGTTATTGAAAATAATATGTGGTGATTCTTTTAATAAGAAATTATTTATTATTATGTCTATTAGAAATTCTGAATTTGAACAAGCCAGAAAATTTCACTCTATGATAGAAGAAATTAATAAATATAAACTTGGTGTTATTATTACTCAAATGAATCTTCTTCCGTTATCTTGCGACGCAGTTGAATTTATTATTAATGATCTGTTATCGCTTGAAAGTAATAGTATCAGCAAAGATTTTATTCAATATATTTATAAAAATACAGATGGAAATCCTTTTTATATTTTGCAGTTATTAAAATATTATCAGGAGACGGGAACTATATTTAAATCAGGGGTTGTATCCGATAGCCTAAATTTGATAAATGGACTTGATGGTTTATTTGGATTATTTGAACTTTGTTATAAAAGATTGTCAGTTGAAGCCCGGTATGTCATTGATTGTGCATCATGTTTCTTTAGTAACTATATTGCGGAGGCGCAGCTTAGTATTGTATCAGGAATATCTATTAATTCAGTTCACAAAGAGCTTTCTTCCTCTGGCTTGATTTTTTTTGATGTTTATTCGGAGGTATATTTTTTTCAGAGTGGATTTATTAAAGACTATTTTCATAAGCATCTTACTAAAAAAGATCAAGCAAATATTCATAAAAAAATATCAGATTCAATGCCGGTTAAAGACATAAATGATATTTTAATAAAAACAAAACATATTTTATATTATAAAGATCAAATAGAAAATCATGAAATATATCTATATGCAAATTATTTAACTACAAGTGCGTGTAAGGAGATGCAAATAGGAAGTTATAGTGATTCGTATTTATTTTATAAAACTGCTTTGGAATTATATGTTAAAGGTCATGATTTTAAAAATGCTTCGATTGCTACAATTAAAATTGCATCCCTTGAATTTTTTATTGGTAATTCTCAAAAAGTAAATGATTTGTTGAAAATAGCGATTGGATATGATAACTCGGTTTTATTAGATAAAGATGGTTTAATGCTTTATATGACAACACTTTATGATAATAAGCAGTATGATAAAGCTGTTTTGGAAGGTGAGAGATATTTAATAAATTTCGGTGTCGATATAAATATCGATTATAAAGAGAAAAGTTCTCAGATTAATAATCTTATAAACTCTAATCAAGGGGAATTTATTGTTAATCTGCCTGTTGCTATTGATTCGGAAATACTTAGAAATGTGGAAGTTATGGCATTATTGATATTAATGGCTTCTTCTGAAAATAATGCAGATTTTAATAAATATGTTATTTTTTTGTCATCGTACACAATTTATTCAGGAATGACTATTTACGGTGGTCTGGGATTATTATTTTACGGGTTAACTTTGATTGATGATGGGAATATAGATACCGGTAGAAATCTAATTGATGGACTTGCGAAGTTTAATTGGAATATTGATGATGGTTTAATAAAAAATTTTATTTTTATAATTCAAAAACTTAATTCTGACAGAGAGAGAAGGAATGGAGATTCTGATCTTTGTGAAATAATATTCCCTGCATCGATAATAGATGGATTTATGTTGAAATATACATTACAAGCGAGCTTGTTAACGTTTAATATGAATGTTAATGAAATTGAAATGTGTCTTGATAGGAATTTCTTACCATTTTTTGATAATATTCATTATACGTGGTTAAAAGATCAATTGAAATGTTTTTCCATATTAAGGGATTTAATACAGACAGAAGAAAAAACCAGCATTTTATATTCGAATTCATCATTAATACTTTATTCGTTAGTACGTGCTTATCATTTTGATGATCCGGTAGAAGCAATTCGAATTCTTGATAATTTTAAGAATAGAAAGAAAAACTATATTGAAGATTTGTTATTAAAAGATGAGTTCTATTTTTATAAAGCAATGATTTTATCACGATTGTATTATAGTGGAACTCAATATGATAAAAAAAATTATCTTGAAGAAATTGATGATGTATTTAATCATTTTAAAGGTAAGAATAATAGAGGGAATAAAATTTTGATAATAAGAACACTTATTCTTAAATATCATTTATCAAAATTTCATAATGATTTTAAAGTTGCCTCAATAATTCTTGATGAAATTATAGATTTTAGTCGCGGAAATAATTTGACATATTATGAGGCGTTAGGGAATTCTTTAGCCGGAGATTTTTATAAAATGCTTGGAAAAGGTCATTTTTCTGCGGAATATTATGAAAAGTCAGAATATTTATATTCTCTCGTTGGGATTAAATTAAAGAGTACCAAGAAAGTAATTACAGAGAGCGATGGGGGGACTCAGATTAAATCCGGTTCAATATTAGACTATTTACAGTGTTTCAAAGTTAGTAATCATGAATTTAGAGTGATAAAATTTATTGAAGAGGGAAAGAGTAATAAAGAAATAGGTAGTTTAATGTTTATTTCAGAATCAACGGTAAAAAAGCATATATCAAATATATTTAAAAAATTAAATATAAAAAACAGATATGAATTAATAAATTTTTATAAACAGATAGGAGAAAACGGAGTGGCGAATACTCCTAAAGATGTATAGGAATGGAGTTGAGTTTGTTTGGTTGTATACTAAAGTATAATTGAGATTTGAAATTACATAATTTACAATTTATTTATATTTAAATAAGGTGGTGAATTATGATAAAGCTTGAAGGGTTTGATTTGAAAGACGAGTTATACAATGGGGCGTCAACAGTAATATATAGGGCTATAGACATAAAGAATAGCAGAAATGTTGTAGTTAAGGTTTTAAAGTCAGAGTATCCGACCCCTGATGAGATTAAGAAGTTCTCTTATGAATATGAAATTGCTAAGAAACTTAATGTTGAGGGTGTTATAAAGAATTATGAGATGATTGAATATAAAAATACCAGAGCAATTATTATGGAAGATTGTGGTGGTGTTTCTTTGGATAAAATGGCTGGAGGAAATGTTGGTAAAAAGATTGGAATAAAAAATTTTTTGATACTTGCATTAAAGATTGTTGATATTTTAGGAAAAGTTCATGCAAATAAGATTATACACAAGGATATTAAACCTCATAATATTCTTATTAATGCAGGGACAGGTGATATACGGCTTATAGATTTCAGTATCTCAAGTCAACTTTCAAAAGAACAGCAGGAATTGAAAGCACCTGAAGATCTTGAAGGAACCTTGTCGTATATATCACCGGAGCAAACAGGTAGAATGAACAGATCAGTTGATTATAGAACTGACTTTTATTCACTGGGAGTAACTTTCTATGAGCTTATTACCGGAAAAGTTCCTTTTGAAAGCAATGACCCAATGGAACTTGTTCATTGTCATATAGCAAAGACACCGGTAAGACCTGATGTGATAAGTAATGAGATTCCTGCTGTGATTTCTGATATTGTAATGAAGATGATGAGTAAACAGGCGGAACAAAGGTATCAGAGTGCCTTCGGATTGAAGAAAGATCTTGAGAAGAGTTATAAGTTATTGAAAGAAACCGGTTCAATTGAACCGTTTGAAATAGGAAGTAATGATATATCGGACAGGTTTCAGATACCTGAAAAACTGTACGGAAGGGAAAACGAGATGAATATACTCATGTCAAAATTTGATTCCGCTTCAAAAGGAAAAAAAGAGATTATACTGTTTACGGGTAATCCCGGTATTGGTAAATCGGCGATTATTAATGAGATGCATAAACCGGTAAGTGCAAATGGCGGTTTTTTTATTGAGGGTAAGTTCGATCAATTAAAAAAGAATATTCCTTATAGCGCAATTATTGAAGCATTTCAATCAATGATTAGACAAATAATTACTGAAAGTGACGACAGCGTTGAAATCTGGAAAAATAAAATACTGAAAGCAACTGGTAATAATGCACAGGTAATTATACAAGTAATACCTGAACTTGAAATGATAACCGGTGAACAGCCGGAAGTTCAGACATTGCCACCTGCCGAGTCTCAAAACAGGTTTAATATGGTTTTTCAGAATTTTACCAGAGCATTAGCCGATAAAGATCACCCTCTCGTTTTGTTCATCGATGATTTTCAATGGGCTGATAGTGCAAGTTTAAATTTGATTTATACAATCCTGACTGATATTGAACTTGGTTATTTTATGTTTATAGGTTCTTACAGAGATAGTGATGTAGATGCTGTACACCAGCTTAATGGTATAATAGAGAAAATAAAAAAAGATGGCGTTTTTATTGAGTCTATTAAGATTGATCCGTTAAAGAAAGATGCTGTAAATATGCTTTTATCTGAAACATTAAGTACCTCCTCCGGGAAAACCGCTTCTCTTGCTGATATTGTTATGTCAAAGAGTGGCGGTAATCCCTTTTTTATAAATGAATTTGTACGAACTCTACATGATCAAGGATTAATCAATTTTAATGAAGGTTGGAAATGGGATATAACGGGAATACAATCTGCCGGTATTACGGATAATGTTGTTGAATTGATGACAAAAAAAATTAAGAAATTGCCTGAAAATACAATGAATATTCTTAAAACAGCGTCATGTATAGGAAGCTCTTTTGATTTGCCACTTTTATCACATGTGACAGGTCAATCGGAGCATGAAATATTTGATTTGTTGAAAGAAGCTGTAAATGAAGGAATGATTATAAAAGTTGACCGAATATTCAAGTTTGTTCATGACCGTGTTAGAGAGGCTGCGTATGGTTTGTCGGATGAGAATGGGAAAGCTGATCTTCATTATAAAATAGCGAAGGTGCTGTTACAAAAATATAATGCTGAAAACTCTACAGAAGAAGACTTGTTTACTCTGGTAGGTCATTTAAATAAAGCTGTTACTATTTTGAATACTGATGAGAAAAAAAATCTTTTGTTGTTAAATCTTGATGCAGGAAGAAAAGCAAAAGCAAATGCTGCTTTTGAAGCCGCAGCAGGATATATAACGAATTCTATAACATTTCTTAATGAAAAGTCATGGACAGAAAATTATCAAATTACTCTTGAAATATTTATTAATAAAGCTGAATTGGAGTATATAAATTCAAATTTTGATGAATCAGATAAATATTTTGATTTAATAATGAATAAATCAATGTCTATTTTTGATAAAGTTAAGATTTATGAATTAAGATCAAAAAGATATCAGTCTATTAGTAAGTATAATGAGGCTTTAGACTTAATTATTGAAGCCTTGAATATGCTAAACTATAAGTTACCAAAGAATCCATCTCCTTTACATGTTATTATTGAAGTAATGTCTTTGAAATTTGGACTTGGTAAAAAACAACCAATAGATTTATTCAGCGAGAATGAGATTGTGAATGAAAGAGTTCAAACAATTATTCGTTTACTTGACAGTATAATATTGATAAGCTATGTGGCAAAACCGAATTTAATGCCTATTGTAGTGTTTAGAATTTCAAGTATAGTAAATAAATATGGAAATAGTGAATATTCTTTGTATGGTTTAGCATTTACTTCGCTTTTATATTGTGCTGTTCTTGGAGACACAAAAACTGGAATGAGTTTTTCTGAACTATGTATAAAACTAGCTAATAAATATACAAATAAATTTTATACAAATAAACCAATACTTGCAAATGGTATTTTTATTAATCATTATAAGTACCCTATCAAAGAGTCATTAGAAAGTATAAAGCAAGGTTATGATTATTCTATTTCGGCCGGTGATAAACAATATGCTAGCTATGCCCTTGTTCATGAATGTAATAATAATTTTTTAATGGGATGTAATTTGTCAGAATTAAATGATTTATATAATAAATATTATCCCATTGTTTTAAAATTAAAAATTACTGATTCAATAAATTATTTTGAACCATATAGAAAGCTTGTAGAAAAATTGTTAAGCAATGAATATAATGATTTTTATATTTTTGGAAAGACGAAAGAAGAAGAAGATAGTATGATTATTAATTTTTTTAATTTAAAGGATTTTAGTCTTCTTGCTTTTATATTTATATCAAAACTAATAATATCGAACCTATTTGAAAAAGGTGAAGAAGCTAATTATTTTTTTAATCAAGGTGAAAAAGCTATTGGTAGTTTATTAGGTCAAATTTCATCAATAGATTTTTGGTTTTATGGAGCAATGGCGATTACTTCGATTTATTTAAATAAAAACAAAAAAGAAAAAGCAAAACTTTTGAAGAAATTATATTTAATTGAAAAGAAATTCCAAAAGTGGGGCGTTGAATCACCTGCAAACTATGGTCATAAATATATTCTAATTAAAGCGGAATTAGCGAGATTAAATGATAGTGATTCTGCAATGAAACTGTACGATGATTCAGTAGTAACTGCAAAGGAGAATGGATTCACACACATTGAAGCCATTGCCAATGAATGTGCCGCAAAATACTATCTGTCAAAAGGGTTAAAGAGAATAGCGGGAGCCTACATGATCGAAGCGAGATACTGCTATGAGAAATGGGGTGCAAAAGCAAAGGTTAATCAGCTGAATGAGAAATATTCAGAGCTTTTACAGGGTATGGGTCATGCAACGGCTGATACTGGTTCGTTATCATCAGTAACCGCATCAACAAGTGGCAGAACTACTTCAAGATCAGGTGGAACAGGTGCTCTTGATATTGGAACGGTAATGAAAGCAAGTCAGGCATTAGCCGGTGAGATTGAAATGTCACGTCTTCTTGATAGAATGATACGAATCTTAACCGAAAATGCCGGAGCACAAAAAGGAGCATTTCTATTAATCAGTGAAAAAGGTGAAATGACAATAGAGGCAGAGTCATTTGAAGACCGTGATACGGTAGATGTATTAAAATCAATAGCACTTGATACAGCAAAGACTTTATCTCCGGCGATAGTACGATATGTAGCACGAACGAAAGAAGCGATTGTATTAAATGATGCTTCAGCGGAAGGCACATTTACCAAAGATGAATATGTTGTGAATAAGAAACCGAAATCGGTTCTTTGTGTACCGATAACCAATCAAGGGAAATTGATCGGTGTGTTATATATGGAAAATAATTTGTCAGCAGGAGCATTTACCCCGGCACGAGTAGAAACATTGAAAGTACTCTCAGCACAGGCAGCTATTTCTATAGAAAATGCTCGATTGATACATGAAATGGAAGACAAGGCAAGGCTTCAGCAGGAAATGGAGATAGCAGAACATATCCAGACATCCTTATGCCCGCCAGCCCCTGAACACAACGAACTTGAGATTGCAGCGGTGATGCGTCCTGCGGAAGAAGTCGGTGGTGATTACTATGACATAGTGAATGATCGAAATGGTGATTTATGGATGGCTATCGGGGACGTATCGGGTCATGGAGTAACCCCGGGATTAATAATGATGATGGCACAGACTTCTTTTAATACTGCTCTGGATCAGTCTGCACGTATAACTCCGGCGGATGCGATTGTCAGTGTTAATGATATTTTAACAAGTAATGTTCGAATGAAATTGAAAGAAGGTCATTTTATGACAATGACGTTCTTAAAATATCAGGGAAAAGGAAAGTTTCAGTATGCGGGAGCACATCTTGATATAATGGTGTACCGTGCATCTAGCGGAAAATGTGAGGAATTTAAAACGGATGGTCTTTTTCTTGCATTGAAAAAAGATATACGGTCAGTGACCATGGATAAAGAAATTGAGTTATCAAAAGATGATGTAATGGTTGTGTATACTGATGGTGTAATTGAATCAAGAAAAGCCGGTAATCGGGATGAATTATGGGATTCGGATAATTTGATACAAGTGATTGAATCAAATGGCAAAAAGAGTTGTGAAGAAATAAAGAATGCAATAGTTAAAGGTGCACTAGATTGGTGTGCTGGAAAACCTGATGACGATATAACGGTTGTCGTGGTGAAGATGAAGTAATAATACTGTTTTTCATGCAGCCCCATTGTTTACCCGTATTCGGGGCTGCTCTTTTTTGTGTCAGTAAAAAACATTTTAGATACCTGAGTGTCTTGAATTAGTTTTTTTCTGTCATAAATTAACGAGAAGTATTATCTTTATATAATTATTGCATTTTGAATATAGTAATATATAAGGATAATATAAATATGCGATTTTCTGATTATGAAATTTTAGAAGAATTATATTCATCTGATGAATTTTTACTATATCGTGCGATAAGTAAAAATGATACTACAAAAGTATTAATAAAAAAGATAAAAGATAATTCATTGAATAGAATATTGATTCAAAATGAAGTTCAGTTATCAAAAGAAGTTGAGTTAAGAAGTTCAATCTTTATTAAAGAATATTTTTTTGAATATGATAGTGTTTTCTGTGTGATGGAAGATAATAAATATATAACATTGCGAAACTACATATTGAATAATAAACCCGATATGACTTCAATAATAAATATTATTTTAGGAGTAATAAGTGCTTTTGAGGAGTTTTATATGAACGGGATAATTCATCGGAGTATTAATCTTGACTCTATTCTAATCTACGATAAAATGAGTGTTAAAATAATAAATTTTATGTTTTCTTCAAATACTCCAAACTATACTATACATTCTTTATCTGGATTATCAGATAGTTTATTTATTTCTCCTGAACAATCAGGATATTTCAATAGATCGGTTACTTATTTATCAGACATTTATTCTCTGGGACTTGTTTTTTATTACATGGTTACAGGAATGATTCCTTTTTATGATGATAATAAAAATATCATGCTGAAAGAAAAACTAAAAAATAACCTTATTTCACCTTCTGAACTAGATGATAAAATTCCCGGAATCATATCAAATATAATCATGAAAATGATTGAAAAGGAACCGGACAGAAGATATCGAAATATAAGTACTATCAAAAAGGATCTTATTCATTATTTACTGAATACTAAAGAAAGTCATTTTAAAATCGGACAAACTGACAATTTCAGTAGTTTATTTATTCCTGAAAAAATCTATGGTAGAGAGAATGAAAAGAAAATAACTTTAGATATGTATAATGATGTTCTTCAAAAAAAACGAATGAGTATACTAATAATTTATGGGGAATCAGGAATCGGTAAAACTGTATTAATTGATGAAATGAAGGAATGTGTTTTTGTAAATAACGGATCCTATTTAAGTATTAAATGTGATAAATATATAAATAGAACAAAACCATATTATACTATCGCGCATATATTCTTAAAGCTGTTTAATGAAATTAAGAAAAAGCCTATTGAAAAAAAATTAAAAATTATTGAGCAATTAAAATCTACTATTTCTGTAAATGGAAAGATATTAACAGATCTAGTACCGGAATTTGAAGAGTTAATTGGAATACAACCTGTATTAACTATACTTAATCAGAATGAAAACAAAATAAGGTTCAATATGTTTATTGAAAATCTATTTGAATATTTTATATCGATTAATGAAAATCTGTTAATATTTATTGATGATATTCAGTGGATTGATATTGATTCTTTTAATATACTTAATACTATTGGCGTTTCTTCCTTTAATAAGAGTTTATTTTTTATTTTTTCTTATAACAATTATTATATTGATGAACTTGTATTTTTAAAAAATATGATTTTTGATTTTGAACAGACAAAAACCGGTGCATTTGTACAGGAAATAGAAATTATTGGATTACAAGAAATTGATATAAACAATATGTTATTTGATATTTTTAATATAAATCAGAATAAATCTTCAGATGAGATTGATACTATTAAATCAATTGCACATCAAATATATAAAAGCACAAGTGGCAATCCTTTTTTAACAAAAGAAATGTTGAAAATTATTTATGATAAAGATGGTGTATCATACAGAATTAATAACCGTCTTGAAGAGTCTATACTGAATATTGATAATGTAGATTCACTAATGAATAGTATAGTTGATAATATATTATCATTACCTGATAATCTGTTATTTATGATTAAATTATGTTCATGTTTTGAAAGTGGCTTTACAAAGGAGAGTATTAAACAGATAACAAATTCAGAAGAAAAAGAACTTCAATTTTCTCTTGATAACCTTTTACATCTTCATTTGGTTTCGTATGACTGTCAGTTAAGTAAATATAGAATTACAAATTCACTAATTAAGGATAAAATACAAAACTTATTAAGTTCGGAAGAATTGCAAAATATAAATTATCAAATTTATAAAAATATTACAAGTAAATGTGATAATGGGAGTCTTGAAAAAACGTATTATATGCTTAAATGTAGAGATTTTATTAAGAATAATGAAAATAAATTTGAAATAAAGAATTTTATTTTGAAGTCGGCAGAGATATATAAAGATAATAAAGAATTTATGATGGCATCAGATTGTTATAAATTTGTTCTTAATATTATGTATAATGGTATTCTTGATGAAAATAGTATTAATATGTATATTGAAATTATTAAAATGGAATTTTATTCGCGGAAATTTAGTCGAACTAACGATTATCTTTTGTTGGTTAATAACTTTTTTAATAATTCATTGAAACATACTGCATCTGTTTTAACTATTTTAAATTTTACGAGAAAAAGAGATTTCTCTAAAGTTGCTGATATGATACAAAAAATATTTGGTAAAGAACTTTTTATGGAAGATAATACAGTAGCAGATATTTTTAATGAAAGATTATTAGCGGGGTTTGTTCGATTACCCGAGTGTAATAAATCGGAAATTATTGATAGAATTGAAGTTTTGACAGCTGCTTTGTATATCTTTGCCGGAAATGATGAATCGTTGTTTTATAATTCACTGAAAAATATTGTGTATTTAAGCCTATTTCATGGAGTAACAAAATATTCCTTTTTTGCATTTTATATTTATAGTATTTATCTTGGTTATCAATTAAATAATAATATTAATGAGGCAGGAGTTGAAAAAATAGCAGTAATTCAGAATGAATTATTGACAAGGTATAATAATGATTTAAAAAGTGAGAAGAAAATAATTGACTCTTATATAAATAATCCTGATTATAATTATTATAATAATTTTCACTTAATAATACACTACATTTTAAATATGATTTTTAAACCCGGCTTTACTACCGGTTATGCCATTGAGTTGTGTACAAATGTATCATCTAATATTAATTCTGATGTTGATACATTTGAACAGATAGAAATTCTTCAAACATTCTTGCTAAAACTATCAGGATTAAAAAATGAAACAAATATAAAATATAGTGGAAGTTTTAGCTATTTCCTGGACTTAGTACATCACTATTTTACAGATGAACTTATTTTTGAAAAATTCTCACTTAATCAATTAAATAAAGAATGGGATAATTGTATTGAGAATTTATTATTTAAAAAAGAGTTTAACTTTTTTAGGATTCTTGTTCTTTGTAAAATATTCAATGGCGCAAATAACATTGAAAAAAAATATATTTATAATGAAATTAAAGATATAGCAGAATGGTTTAATACAAAAATAGATACTAGGATTGATATGAAATTGAATATTATGAAAATAATAATTGATAGTGAGTTGGCAAGAATTGATAATAATTATTATGATGCAATTTTATTGTATGAGAAAGCTATGGATTTATCTTACAAATCAGAATCAATTTTATTTGAAGCAATTTCAAATAATCTGGCCGGATTATTTTATCAGAAAATCGGCAAACCTATTCTTGCCGGAGAATATCACAATAAATCAGCTGTTCTTTTTTATCGAATGGGCATCAGTACAAAAATAAGTAGTAATAATGATTTCAGAATTATTACAGAAAAGCAGAGTGAAGTGAAAATGAAGAAAGCATTTTCCAGTATGCAGATTAAGGGAATAACTAATCATGAATATAGAGTTATAAAACTAATTGAGGAGGGGAAAAGTAATAAAGATATTGGTTTGCATTTATTTATCGCAGAGCCGACAGTCAAAAAACACATTACGAATATATTTAAGAAATTAAATATTAAAAATAGGTATGAGCTTATAAGTTTGATGAAGCAATTACCGGATTCATAGTATGAAGTTAAAAAATAGATACTTTGGTCGTATTGAAGTGTGTTGGAATGTTTAATAAATAGATACCAATAGCTTATTGTAAAAACGCTTTACAAGATTTACAATTACCTTAATGTTAAACAAAAGGGGTGATTTATGATAAAACTTGAAGGTTTTGATATTAAAGATGAGATTTATAACGGGTCTTCTACAATAATTTACAGAGCAATAGACATTAAAAATGATAAAAAAGTTATAATTAAGCTTTTGAAATCAGATTATCCTACAAAGGATGAAATAAAAAAGTTTAATTATGAGTTTGAGATTTCCAATAGACTGGGAATTGATGGAATAATAAGAAATTATTCCATTATTGACTATAAAAATACTAAAGCCATAGTCATGGAGGATTGCGGAGGCAGATCAATTGATAAATTGATAGGGGGAACAACAGCAAAAAAATTGTCGTTGAGAAACTTTTTGATTGCTGCAATTAAGATAACAGATATACTTGGAAAAGTACATGGTAAAAAGATTATCCATAAGGATATAAAACCACATAATATTCTTTTAAATCTGGATAACGGAGATATTAGAATAATTGATTTCAGTATATCAACACAGTTAACAAAAGAACAGCAGGAATTGAAAGCGCCTGAAGATCTGGAAGGAACCTTATCGTATATATCACCGGAGCAGACAGGTAGAATGAATCGGTCTGTAGATTACAGATCGGATTTCTATTCGCTTGGTGTAACATTTTATGAAATGATAACAGGTCATGTTCCGTTTGAAAGCGATGATCCAATGGAGTTGGTACATGCTCATATAGCGAAAATACCCGTTAATCCTCAGGAAATCATTGGTGAAATACCTACTGTTATTTCTGATATTATAATGAAACTGCTTTCAAAGAACGCAGAGGATAGATATCAAAGTAGTTATGGTTTAAAGAATGATTTTGAGAAATGCTACATGGCATTACAGAATAAAGGATCTGTTGATTATTTTAAAATTGGAGAAAATGATATTTCAGACAGATTTCAAATTCCTGAGAAACTGTATGGAAGGGAAGAGGAGATTAAAAAGCTTATGGGGTTATTTGAGAAAATTACCGAAGGCGGAAAAGAGCTATTATTTATTTCAGGTACTCCGGGTATCGGGAAATCTTCACTCATAAATGAGTTATATAAACCGGTAACGGAACATCACGGTTATTTTATTAAAGGAAAATACGATCAATTCAAAAAAAATATACCTTACACAGCAATTCAAAATGCTTTACAGGAATTTACTAAATTGATTCTCTCAGAAAGTGAGAGCAGTTTAAAATTATGGAAGAACAAAATTTTAAATGCAGTCGGAACAAATGGACAGGTGGTTCTTGATATTGTGCCTGAAATTGAAATGATTATCGGAAAACAGCCGGAAGTACAGCCATTACCGCCTGTCGAATCTCAGAATAGATTTAATATGGTTTTTCAGAATTTTGTAAAAGTTCTTTCCTCCAAAAGTAATCCTTTGGTACTATTTCTTGATGATTTGCAATGGGCAGACAGTGCAAGTATCAATCTTATAAAAGTATTAGTAACAGATCCTGAAATTGAATATCTTTTGTTTATTGGTTCTTACAGGGATACAGAAGTATCATCAGGTCATATATTGAAAAATATGATGGAGTCACTTGAAAAAGAAGGTGTTTCGTATACTGATTTTAAAGTAACTCCGCTTAATGAAAAATCAATTGTATCAATTATATCCGATACATTAAAATCCGGTTCAGAAGAAGTGACGAAACTTGCAGGGATTATCAATAATAAAACAAATGGTAACCCGTTTTTTGTAAATGAGTTCTTTAAAAACTTATACGAAGAGGAACTTATAACATTTAAAGAGGGGTGGAAGTGGGATCTTGGGAAAATTCAATCTGCCGGAATAACGAATAATGTTGTTGAATTGATGACTAAAAAAGTGACCAAACTTGATAAAAAAGCTCTTGATATATTAAAAATTGCAGCCTGTATCGGTGGAGCATTTAATCTTAAGACTCTTGCGGTAATAAATGAGAAAACACGAGATCAGGTCTTTAGTGATTTATTAGAAGCTTTTAATGAAGGCTTTGTATTGTGCAGTGAGGACAATGCACGTTTTGTTCATGATCGTGTTAAAGAAGCAGCATATTCACTAATTTCTGAAAAGGAAGCGAAAGAAATACATTACAAAATCGGTAAAGAATTATTATTATCTGCAAAAGATCAATTAACAGATGAGATAATGTTTAATGTGGTAAACCAGTGGAATCTATGTAAGACGCTTCTTAACCAAGATGAAAAAGATCAACTGATAGAATTGAATTTGAAAGCCGGTAGAAAAGCAAAAACCTCAGCCGCATATGAACTAGCTTTATTGTTTGTAAAGCATTCTATTGAACTACTAGATAAAAAATGCTGGGAAAAGAACTATTCTAAAACACTCGAAATCTATAAAGAGTTAATGGAGAATCAGTATTTAAATTCAAATTATGATGAAGTTGAAAAATTATTCAAAATTTTAATTATTAAAACAAAATCAGTATTTGATAAAGCTTCGGTGTATTCTATACAAATTGCAAATTACACAAATCAGTTGAGATACAAAGAAGCTATTGATGTTGGGTGTCAAATTTTAAAAGAATTAGGAGTCGTACTACCGAAAAATCCAAGCCCATTCTCAGCATTGCCTGATATTATTAAATTTAATATGCTTCTTAAGAAGCAAAAAAATATTAATGATATTGTTGATCTGCCAATTAATAATGATATCAGAACAAATTTATTAATGGAATTGATGGTAAAGCTTATCATATCGTCTTTTTCAGCTATGCCCAATTTATTTCCAGTACTTATTTTTAAAATGAATAATATTTCACTCAAGTATGGAAATACTGTTTTTTCCTCATTTAGTTATATCTGCTCCGCTTTTCTTTTTGCAGGAGCATTGGGAAATATAAAACTTGGTGTTGGTCTTGCAGAAATGGCATCAAAACTTTCAGATAAATTTGGATTTAAATTGCTTCAAGGAAGAGTTCGATTACATGTTAGTTGGACTATGCACTGGGTTTTACATCCAAAAGAAAATCTTAATTTTTTAACTGAATTGCATGAATTTGCTGATGCAACTGGAGATATTGAATATCTTAATTATTGTTTCTACAATACGGGATTTACATATTTATTGATGGGAGCTGATTTAACTACTGTTAGTGAAGTTTTTGAAAAATACACACCTTTAATTCTCAAATTTAAACAAAAGAGAAATATAATATATTTAAATATATATAGACAGTATATTTTAAACCTTACGGGGAAATCAGAAGATAAATTTAAATTTAAAAGTGATTTTTTTGATGAGGATGAAGTATTACCTGAAATAAAAAATGATTTTAGCGGATTGGCTTTTTTCTATTTTAACAAAACAGCATTGTATTATTTACATGAAGAGTATTCTAAAAGTTATGAAAATGCACTTGTTGGAGAAAAAGCAGTACCGGGATTGTTAGGAATGTTGCCTGTTCCCAAATTCTACTTTTTTTATGCTCTAACATTAGTTGAATTAGCTTTGATTTCAAACAAAAAGAATAAGCTAAATTATGAAAAGAAATTTTCTGCTATTTTGAAAAACTTTAAGAAATGGGGTGATTTTAACAAAAATCACAATTACCATAGATATTTGCTATTATTAGCCCAATTTTACAGATTACAAGATGATAGTAAACTTTTATCAAATTTATATGATCAATCCATTGAAGTTGCAAAAGAAACAGGTTTTTTAGATGATGAAGCCATTGCGAATGAATGTGCCGCAAAATACTATCTGTCAAAAGGGTTAAAGAAAATAGCGGGAGCCTACATGATCGAAGCGAGATACTGCTATGAGAAATGGGGTGCAAAAGCAAAGGTTAATCAGCTGAATGAGAAATATTCAGAGCTTTTACAGGGTATGGGTCATGCAACGGCTGATACTGGTTCGTTATCATCAGTAACCGCATCAACAAGTGGCAGAACTACTTCAAGATCAGGTGGAACAGGTGCTCTTGATATTGGAACGGTAATGAAAGCAAGTCAGGCATTAGCCGGTGAGATTGAAATGTCACGTCTTCTTGATAGAATGATACGAATCTTAACCGAAAATGCCGGAGCACAAAAAGGAGCATTTCTATTAATCAGTGAAAAAGGTGAAATGACAATAGAGGCAGAGTCATTTGAAGACCGTGATACGGTAGATGTATTAAAATCAATAGCACTTGATACAGCAAAGACTTTATCTCCGGCGATAGTACGATATGTAGCACGAACGAAAGAAGCGATTGTATTAAATGATGCTTCAGCGGAAGGCACATTTACCAAAGATGAATATGTTGTGAATAAGAAACCGAAATCGGTTCTTTGTGTACCGATAACCAATCAAGGGAAATTGATCGGTGTGTTATATATGGAAAATAATTTGTCAGCAGGAGCATTTACCCCGGCACGAGTAGAAACATTGAAAGTACTCTCAGCACAGGCAGCTATTTCTATAGAAAATGCTCGATTGATACATGAAATGGAAGACAAGGCAAGGCTTCAGCAGGAAATGGAGATAGCAGAACATATCCAGACATCCTTATGCCCGCCAGCCCCTGAACACAACGAACTTGAGATTGCAGCGGTGATGCGTCCTGCGGAAGAAGTCGGTGGTGATTACTATGACATAGTGAATGATCGAAATGGTGATTTATGGATGGCTATCGGGGACGTATCGGGTCATGGAGTAACCCCGGGATTAATAATGATGATGGCACAGACTTCTTTTAATACTGCTCTGGATCAGTCTGCACGTATAACTCCGGCGGATGCGATTGTCAGTGTTAATGATATTTTAACAAGTAATGTTCGAATGAAATTGAAAGAAGGTCATTTTATGACAATGACGTTCTTAAAATATCAGGGAAAAGGAAAGTTTCAGTATGCGGGAGCACATCTTGATATAATGGTGTACCGTGCATCTAGCGGAAAATGTGAGGAATTTAAAACGGATGGTCTTTTTCTTGCATTGAAAAAAGATATACGGTCAGTAACCATGGATAAAGAAATTGAATTATCAAAAGATGATGTAATGGTTGTATACACTGATGGTGTAATTGAATCAAGAAAAGCTGGTAATCGGGATGAATTATGGGATTCGGATAATTTGATACAAGTGATTGAATCAAATGGCAAAAAGAGTTGTGAAGAAATAAAGAATGCAATAGTTAAAGGCGCACTAGATTGGTGTGCTGGAAAACCTGATGACGATATAACGGTTGTCGTGGTGAAGATGAAGTAATAATACTGTTTTTCATGCAGCCCCATTGTTTACCCGTATTCGGGGCTGCTTTTTTTTGTGTCAGTAAAGTTGTATTTTGTAAATCAAAAGTATATTTACTAATACAATTTATTTCTATCAAATATCCTAAAGTTGTATTGATTTTTTGGTTCTGTAAACATATAGTTTATTTATATTATGGTTTATTTTACTTTCTATATAAAAGAAAAATTATTGATTGTAACGTATTTTGAAAGAATAGGTTAAAAGGAATAATAAAATGGAGAATTGGTATGTATAGTAATCTGATTATAGCATCACTAATTGTTTTTCTTACATTATCCTTTATTTTATTATCAAAGACTCGCCGTATGTCAAATATGTATGGCTTGTTATTAAATAATTCTAAAGATTATATAATTTTTTTATATCGTTACGGAAAAAAAAAGCGGTTTGTATATATTAGCCAGTCATCGGCAGTCGTAACAGGGTTTGAACCGGAAGAATTTTATAAAGATCCTGGTTTATTTGAGAAACTAGTTTATCCGGAGGATATTCCGGTTTTTGAATATCAGAGGGATTTTTCTGCCATGTCAAATCGTCCGATTATTATGCGCTGGGTACGTAGGGATGGGCATGTTATCTGGACAGAACATCGTTATAATAAGATAGTAGATAAAAAAGGCAATATTGTTGCTGTAGAGGGAATAATTAAAGATATAACAGAACAAAAAGTAACCGAATTTGCATTAATTGGTAGTGAGCGAAAATTTCGAGAATTATTTAATAATGCTAATGATATGATTTTTTTATGTGAATATAATGGGTCGGCTAAGATAATTGAAGTAAATGACAGTGTAATAACTCAACTTAATTTTTGTAGAAGCAGGTTATTATCAATGCATTTGTTGGATCTTGTAGATGGAGGCAGTTTAACTAGTATGCGCAGGATACTTGATGAAATGACTCTCAATAAATCAATTAACACTGAAATGTCATTTATTAATTCTGAACGAAAAGGGATTTTAGTTGACCTTAGCATACGATATTTTAAGATTGATGGTCGGGATCACATACTGATATTAGCTCGTGATATAAGTGTAAAACGAAAATACGATAATGAGATACAAAAAACACAGAGGTTAGAATCATTGGGATTATTAGCTGGTGGAATAGCTCATGATTTTAATAATTATCTTACAGGAATCCTGGGAAATATTTCATTGGCTATGATTAATATGAAAGATGAGGATGTGAATTATCCGTTTTTAACAGAAGCGGCTAAAGCTTCATATAAAGCGAAGGAGCTTTCGGGTCAGTTATTAACTTTTGCCAAAGGTGGAGTTCCGGTTAAGAAAACAGGAAATATTGGAAAATTAATAAACGATTCAGTGAAATTTATTACAAGTGGATCAAATGTAAAATGTGAGATAACAATAGAAGATGATTTATGGCAGACATCTTATGATGAAATGCAGTTAACTCAAGTTTTTGATAATATTGTGATTAATGCAATCCAGGCAATGCCTAAAGGTGGGAATATTTTTATATATTCAAGAAATATTGAAATATTTGACAATTATCAGAATATTAAGAATGGGAAGTATATTAAAATAACAATAGAAGATAATGGACCGGGAATAGATAGTGAATATTTAGATAAAATATTTGATCCGTTTTTTACAACCAAAAGTACAGGTACTGGTTTAGGTCTTGCTACAACGTACTCAATAATAAAGAAACATGATGGATATATATTTGTTAATTCAAAAAAAGGTCTTGGAGCATCTTTTATAATTTTCATACCGGTAATTGAATGTGAGGCTAATAATACTTTTGATGATTTTTCATTAAATAATTCAATTTTGAAAAAGAATTTATTAGAAATAAATAATCTTAATGTTTTAGTAATGGATGATGATGAAATAATTTTAGATATTGAGAAAAAATTATTGGAAAAACTTGGTTATACCGTGGAATGTGTAAAGAATGGAGAAGATGCTTTATCCACTTATAAAGCACATTTAGAAAAAGGGCTTCGTTTTGATATTTTATTGCTTGATTTAACAATAAAAGGAGGGATGGGGGGTATTGATACTATACGTGAACTAAAAGCAATTGATTTTAGTGTAAAAGCTATTTTGACTAGTGGTTATTCAAATGATCCTATTTTTGATGAATATCGTAAATATGGTTTTTCAGATATTCTTGTTAAACCATATACGATAGACCAACTTAAAAAAGTATTGGAAAGAAGTTTAATAGTTCATTAAAATCTAAAATTACGAGGAGGAGAATATTATGGTAGATTATGAATCAGATACAATGGGGTATCTCGATATTACTTTTGGTCCTAAGTGGGATTATATTCCACTTTCGAGAAATTTTATTGAAAATTTTTTGAATGTTAATATGACTGATCGTGATTGTATTGAAAAAATAACAATGTCAACTTCAGAGCTGTTAGAGAATGCGGTTAAGTACTCTCACATGGATGGTATTCGGACAAAAATTCGAAAAGACAAAGAAAAACCTGAAATAATCGTGAAAGTTTATAATTCGGTAAAAAAAGAAGATGTTCAAAAATTAACAAAATATATTGATGAGTTAAATGCAGCATCTGATCCATTTGAATTTTATGTCATGAAGATTCGTGAAAAACGTGATCGTGGAGGATTAGGTCTTGCTCGAATAAATTGTGAAGGTCGTGGTAAATTATCGGTGAAGTATTTCCCTGTTAATGATTTATATGGCTATATAGAAGTAACATCAGTATTTAATGTTAATAATACAATACAATAAGGAGTCTAATATGGGATTAACAATAGGAACTGTAAATACAAGTGGAGTAGAAATAAAAGTAGTTGATACAAGTGTTGTTTTTAGTGGTAGTATTGACTGTGCAAATCCGAATGAGTTTTTAACTCCATTTTTAACTGAATTACATGATAAAATAATGAAATCCGGTATAAAAGAAATAAAATTTGATATTCGAAAGTTATCGTTTTTGAATTCGTCAGGAATTAAAGCAATAGCAGATTGGATTTTAAAAGTTGATGCTCTTGATATGTCACAAAAATATACAATTGTTATAATGACTTCAACAGAATATAAATGGCAAGAATCAAGTATGTCAACATTGGTTTATCTTGGTCCGGGATTTATAAAAAAAGTATCAGAGTAAATCGATAAGAAATACATATCAAGTTATGAGTTTAAAGTACTCATAACTTGATCTTTTGTCTAAAAGTGATATTTTTTTTTATATGAAATTAAAGAAGGATAATAAAATGAAGAAAACAAATATTTGTCTTGTTTCTGTTTTCTTATTATTACTCAGTAATATTGTATTATTGGTGTTAAATAAAGATTTAACATACTTTTTATCAATTATTCTTTCATTAGTTATTGGTTTTTTTTTATTAAAAAAAGATAAAAAAGAGCACATTTCTGTCATTATACCTCAAATTCATGAAATTAATAACGAAATGACACCGGCGGAAGTGATTATTGAAAAAAAAGAAATACCCTTAGAAATAATAACTGACTCTCTTTTAAAACAAATTGAGAATGTAATTGATTCGCTAAAAAGCTCAATATTAAATGAAATTGATATTTTTTTGAAATCATCATGGAATATGAAATCTTCTATTTTGATTAAAAAAGTAAATGAGATTGAAAAGAAAACAAATGAAGCAAATAATTCTTTAAAAAACATAATTAAGGGAATTGCTTCAGGTGTTGATTATGATATGAAGCAATCAAGATCAAATATTGAGAGAATAAATAATTTATTTTCAATAATTGGAATAACTAAAGAGAATACAGAATTATTAAAGAAAAACTCTGATTTTCTTTTAATTATTATGAATACAATCGATGAAATATCCAATAAAATACATGTTTTGTCCATAAATTCTTCAATTACTGCCGCAAGAGCTGGAGATGTTGGAAAACCATTTATGGTAATAGCAAAAGAAATTCGTAAATTATCTGAAGATGTTAAACGATCGGTAGAAAAAATGAAAGGATATTCAAATATTCTGAAAAATTCAATAACGATTGTATCAGATCTTAATGAAACCGTTGATAAGGAAACACATTCAACGTATACAGAATTTAATGAATTATTAAATCGTATTGAAGGATTTTTTTTATCATTTAGTGTAATCGAAGGAAAATTGACAGGTAATAATTTTAATTCATCTGAATTAATTACTTTAATCAATAGTGACTTTAATGATGCTAGTTTTTTTGACATTGAGTCAGAAATAAATAAGATGAAAATAGAAATTAATAAGACTGTTTTAACAAACAGGAAAGATTGTGAGGTTTTATTATGATTAATTATGAGGAAAATACAAATGGCTATCTCGATATTACATTTGGACCTGTTTGGGATTACATTCCAATAACAAGAACTTTTATTGATGCTTTCCTTCTTGTTCATCTTGTAGAAAAAACGGATATTGCTAAAGTAGTCACAGCAGCGTCAGAATTACTTGAAAATGCGGTGAAGCATGCTAACAATGATGGAATAAGAATTAAAATAACAAAGATTATTAATTCAAATTGTGTAGAATTAATCGTTTTTAATTCTACAACAAAAAATGATTTTTTGCAATTAGAAAAAGTAATCTATGAAGCAAATAATGTTGATAATACTCTTGAATACTATGTAAATAAAATAAGGAAATCTTGTAATAGAGCTGATGGTAGCGCTGGACTCGGTATACCAAGAATAAGGCATGAGTCTGGTATCAAATTGAATATATCTTTTTTTGAAGGTAATGATAATGGTGGTATTGTTGAAATAAGAGGAGTATTCAACATTGTTGAAGAAATTTTGAATTAATAATTGATTAGATGCAATATTATTCAAGAAGAGAACTAAATTTAATATTTTTAAAAGTAGAAAACAAAGAAATATACGTTATCTGTAAAATGGAGACGATGCATGATATATCAGAATGGAGAGATTACAATTTCACCATATACTTTGTACTGGGTTCAAATGCCGGCAATTATTGGAGAGCAAGATAGAATTGAGATGTTAAAAAGAAATGTCTTTGTTGTAGAATGTCAGTATGGATTTGAAGATTACTCAAAATTGATTGAAAAGAGAGATGATTGTTCAGCATTCTTTTTCAATCTGGATAAAATATTTATTAATGTTAAAAAGGGTAGTGAATATATAATTGCAGAGAAAATAGCTCAGTTTATTTCAAAATTTTCCCCGGATAAATCAGTAGCTCATACAACATTGTTGGATAATAAAATGCGAGAAATTTTTCAGAATGAAGGAATAATTTATTTAGAAAAAAACTTTTGTGATAAAGAAGGTTCAGTGACACTGTTAATGAACTTATTAAAACCTCTTTTTTCAAATGAAAATGTTATTAGACGAACAGATATAAGATTGTTATTATTTCCAATTGTTAAATACAAAGTTGATATTTACTTTGATAATTTTCTTAAATCACGAACAGGTTATCTCAAAGATGTAAGTATGAGTGGTATAGGTGTTAAATTTGAAACCAATGAAGATTTGGATTGTTTCTCATTAAAGGATCAAGTGATGATCAGGGTTATATCACATAACTCGATATATAAAATTCCTTTGGCAATAATAACGAGAAAAACTCTAGGGGTGAAGGAGGTTGGAGTAAGTTTTAATATTACTGATACAAATATGATTAAAGAAGAAACAGCAAATTTTTTTGTTAAAATAATTTATAGCTGGATAAAGGAAGTAATCTTAACTCAGGGTAAAATATAATTAGAAAGAATAGATTGAACGTATGTAGGAGGAATAAGAATTATGATGAGAAAATTATCTATTTTAGTGGTTTTATTTATTTTTTGTGGTTATATGTCCTATCCTAAACCCAAAGATAAGCTTAAAACAAACAAACTTTATGTAATTGGTCGAATTAATACGGGAATTGATCTTGGTAATTTTTTTAATGGAATTGATAGTAAAAAGCTTTTTCTTCGAATGATTTTTCATAGAGACCCAGATGCCATATTCCCGGCCGAAAAACAAATTTGGAATGGTAATAATTACAGAGATGATGGATATTTTATTTTGGCTGTTCCTAGGGAGAAACTATATCTTATTCATTCTTCATTAGTTCCGGTAGTATCTCTGGGTGATCAGATAATTCTTGAATATAATTTAAATCTTACGTATGATTTTAAAAATGACGATAGAGTAATTTATGTGGGCGATATATTTATGAAATATGAAGGTGAGAAAACATTTCTGAGTATTAAGGATAATTATAGTGAAGCTCTTGAAAATTGTTCAGAATTCTTACAAGATTCAAATGGAGACTTTATTAAGCCTCGAAAAAGTCTTTTTATTGGCAACGGTGAAGTTGAATCACGAAGAGTTACTGTTCGTCCAATAATTTATATCTATTAATAATATAACCAGTCATATATATGATAGGTTATATTATTAATCCTCGGATGAGAAATTAAAATGATATGTTATATCCGAATTTTATTGCATCCCGACTTCCAGATATTGTTATTTTATTTAACTCCTCAATAATCTTTGATTTAGTTGAGATGAATTTCTTGTATTCATATAACCCTAGACCAAGATAAACTGTTCCTACAATTGATGATATTATACCAAAATTTAAAGCGACCATACTTATAATACCTGGAATACTTAATGCGTAATTTAAAAGTATATACGGAATATAATTCGAATTATGCAATGGTAAAATGGAGCCAGCAGTAAATCCAATGCCGAGAGTACACGCCAACGCACCACCAATACTAAACGGTATAGCAGTTAAGAAAATATAATTAGTATATTTGGTATTTGATACAAACATATCAGTCATTAAATTGAGATCTATTTTACCTTGAAATTGATCCTTGGTTTTATCAATTGCTTTTAAATAAGTAGTTTTTGTAAATCCGACAATTGCACTGCTGTCGATCAGCTGCTTGTAATACCCGAAATTTTTTTGATTGTTTTCGTCAATGATAGACCACTCTTTTATTGTTTTGAAAAACTGCTTTGGAGCAGGTTTTAAATCGATTATTTTTACTTCGGATGCATATACTTTTAGTGATAATAAAATTAATAATAAAATAGTTTGTATTTTCATGTTTATATTTTTCCTTTTGATTTCAAATTTTAATTTTTATTAACTACCAATCTACATGAATATTTCATGTTAAAACATACGTGTTAATGTAGTTAGATGAATAGATATTTAATCAATTCTGATAGAATATTCTCTGGAATAAAAATTATAATCATTTAACGGATCATGTTTACTTAAGCAAAATGAATATTCAGCTTTTTTGTAATTTAATAAATCTATCTCTATAGTATTAGAATTAATTTTTTGATGATAAATACACTCACCATCATTATTAAATTCTGGACCATAAATTTCAAAATAATAATTATAATTTGTTTCGTTAATCCCTTGAAGGGAAAAATTATATTTTTTCTGTTTTAAAATATGATTTTTTTCAATTTCTGGGATATTTAAATTTCCTTTGATAACTGATATATTAAAATTATTATAAATATATTTTCTATTGTCTTTTGTGTATAAAATCAAACTTAATTTATTTTCCAGTAAATCATAATTTTTATAATACTCTTGATAAAAAAAGCCATATTTATTTATTTCATTCTCTTCTTTGTAAAAAACGTCTTTAAATGATGATTCTGTTTTATATATTTGTTCGTTTTGTAAATAATGAATTATTTTAATATTTTGTTTATCTTGTTGGTTTAATTCGTTAAACCAATATGCAATTGAAATTGTTTCTCCTTCATCAAAAACCCTTGTTCTTAATCCTACATTAAAATGATATTTTGTATCATTAAAATTTATGTTATCTTCATTTTTTTCAATTATTTTTCCTTTTGATTTCGCCAGTCTCATTCCCATATTCTGATTTTTTCGGATTCCAGGGAGTTCCCTACGTATAGTAGTTGTATGGAACCCTTTTTGATAACCCGCCCCCCCGCCTCTATAGACTTTTGAATACCCGCCTTCAGGTCCTCTTGGATTAATTACTGGAAGATTAGCGTATGATTCATACCAATCCCAACATCTTTCCCAGACATTTCCTGACATATCATATAAACCAAGTTCATTGGGTTTCTTTTTACCAACAGGTTTAGTTTGTTTATTAGAATTTTCAATGTACCAGGATACAGTATTAATATTGTCACTTCCACTGAAGTTATAGTTTCTAGTTTTATTTCCACCTTTAGCCGCAAATTCCCATTCAGCTTCGGTTGGAAGTCTATATCCGTTTGCATTCCAATTGCAAGTTATTGACCATTTTAGGTTATCACTGTTATGCTGGTTACTTGGATCTTTATTTTCTTTATCAATGCTATACACTTCTTCTAATCCATCAATCTGACTCTTTTTATTACAAAATTCTATTGCTTCATAAAATGAAATATTATCAACGGGATTTTTACTGCCTTTACATATAGAAGGATTATATCCCATAACTTCAGTCCATTTTTCTTGAGTTAATTCGTATTTTGAAATATAAAAAGAATAAAGCGTTACAGAGTGAACTTTTGAGGACTCATCACCCATTTGAAATGTTCCTCCATCGACAAAAACAAATTGATCTGTTTTTAATTTTTCAATTGAGAATGAAAGAGTTGTTATAAAACAGAATAAAAGGCATGTTAAAAAATATTTCTTCATTTACGGGCGGTCTCCTTACATTACTGATCCTCATGCAAAGAATGGGGTAAAAAATACTATTTCTGCATGAGGTACTGATTATAAAATTATTTGATTATTAAAGACTCTCTTTTGTTGCTTTGACATTTATTCTTCTAAATGTTTCAAAACATCTGCCATCGGATTGTTTTGTTCTTTCAATCATTTTACTGATAACTTCATTGCGAAAATCATTTTTATCTTCATCCGCGACTAATTTCAAAAAAGGAACGAGTGCTGGCTGGTCGATCCATTTTATAAGTTCATTCTCATTTGCAAAATACCGGTCGGCATTTTCATCCCATATTTGAATATTTTCAAAATCACAGTTTGTAACAAGTGTTTTATACTGAATAATTGATGGCATAAACCATGGCCACTCCAGATTAATAAAATATTTCTTATATTTTTCAAGTGAGATTGTTTGTTTTATTATTTCATTGAAGTTTGAACCGTTACCTTCTCCGGCAAAGTTAAATCTGATCGCACCGTTTTTTTTCAATGCTTTATAACAATTTGCAAGAAGTTTTGTATGATCTTTAACCCAATGAAGTGTAGCATTTGAAAATATAAGGTCAAATTCTTCATTAAAATCAATCACATCAATATCCATCTTTTTAAATGTAAGTTTTTGATTTTCCAACTCTTTAGCAGTTTTTATCATTCCCTCAGAAGCATCGATTCCCAATACATTACCATCAGGAACTAATTCCGACAATAAAGATGTTAATGTTCCATCCCCGCAGCCTAAATCGAGAATAGATTCTTTACCATTTAATTTAAATTCCGATATGATTTTTGTTCCCCATTCTTTTTGATGTGCGGAGGCTTTTCTATATTTTTCACCATCGAATTCATGAGAAATTTTCTTTTGTGCAATGATATATCGTAAAATATGAGTATGTGGACCTTCTTCGCCATGATCTTCAAAATCTTTAATTAGTCCTGAGTCGAGTATCGAGAAATCTGAAAAATGTGCACGTAAATCTTCATCCGTAAAATAATGAACAGGTCTTCCGGGTTTACTTTCATATGTATTTACTTCTATTTTATTACCACTTCCAAATGAAGGTTCATTCTCTGAGAAAACAGCAAAGAATACAATTCCACCATCATGCAATTGTTCAAAACACTTAGTTATAAAATCAAATCTGTCTTGTTGCTTGAATAAATGCAGAACATTGAAACAGTAAATACCATCATATTTTTTGGAATTGTATGGCATATCTAAAACGCTGCCGGAGTAAACTTGAAAAGTTATACCGTTGTTACGTCCGATTTTTATTGCCTCTTCAGATATTTCAATACCTTCAACTTCCATGCCGTTTTCGATAAAAAATTTACCATTTCTTCCATAGCCCGAACCGGGAATTAGTATAGTTTTTACATTAAATCTTTTAAAATAATCAAGAGAGAATTCAGCAGTTTTACTCCAATTTTCTCCCCATACCTTTTGTTCATTTAAAAATCTGTTGTTCCAGAATTCTTTCATAATTTGCCTCCGTTTAATATAATATTATGGAATATATATTAATATATTCCATAATATTATATATTTCTGTTAAGTACTTCACATTCATTTACTATTTTGTGTAAAATATTCTTTTTTACGGAAAAAATTATTAATTTAAATGAAGTGTGAAATACATCACAGATTAATATATAGAAACAATGTATTTTAGATTAAACGAGGAGGAAGAAATGAAAAAATTTATTATTATATTTACATTAATTATATCGTTCATGACTTTAGTAACAAGTATGACAGGTTTTAGATCTTTAAAAAATATGAAATTCGAAAAAATTGAAAAAAGTGGTGACTTTGTTCCGCTTGTATCAAGCGGAATTTATAAGGGAAATCCTTTATACTTTACAACTGCTGCAATTGGGTTTGACGCTGTTAGACTTTTTATAAGTCTTCCAATTTTAATTCTTGCTTTTATTTTCTATCTCCGGGGTTCTTTAAAAGCAAGTATAATTCTTGCAGGTATATTGTTTAACTATTTCTATCAGTATTTCGAATTTGTCATGGCGTTTACGTATAATAGAATGTTTCTTTTGTATACATTAAATTTCTCTTTAAGTTTTATTACCGGTTCAATGTTAATTATTTCAATTTCAAAAGCACTCACAAATTCAAAAAAGTTTCAGGAAAGATTTCCAGTTAAAACCATTGCGGGTTTTCTGATTACAGGCGGTTTTTTGTTATTATTAAAATGTCTTGGTGAAACCGGAAATTCTCTAATCGGTGGAATTCAACCCCATACTATGATTGGGCAACATACATTATGGGATCAGGCAATGGATATAGGTATCATTTTTCCTTTTTGTCTGATAACAGGTATTCTACTATTAAAAAGAATATCTTTTTCGTATCTTATTTCGGTATCGGGACTTATTTTTTTTGCGAATCTTACTATGTCTGTAATAATCGGTGAAATAATATCATCAAGATTTACAGGCATTTTAAATATACCGGGTATTATTGTCTTTTCTATTCTTGAGATATTATCAATTATTTTTATTTTGAGGGTAATTGGGGTAGGGAAGAGTTCCGATTTGGTTCTATTGAAGTAAGACATAATACATCAAATTTAATATGAGAAAAAAAATATTTTATAGTATCAATTTTGTTATTACATTTTTATTATTATCCTGTTCTAATGAAATCGATCCCAGTAAACCATTACCGTCTTTTGAAGGGATCAATGTTGATAAGAATACTATATTTGTGCTGGATAGGGATGATGTAAGATATCATTATATCTATGCTATTGATACAGTTAAAAATAAAATATTTTACTCTTATAAATTTGATGGAATATTCCTTGGATCTATTGTGTACAATTATTCATTTGATATTGATGGATTATATGTAAATTTTATTGACGGACGGGTGGTAAGAATTTGCTTATCTGAGGGGAAAGTGGGTGAATTTAATATTGATTCAAATGTAGAGTGTATTGGAATATTCGATGGAAAATTATTCTTAACACCGTGCAAACCAGGGCTAAAAAACGTTCCAGTAGTTTATTCAACCTATGATCCGATCCGTCATATTTTTTCATCAGTGACATTACCAGAAGGAATTTTTTATCCTACAAGTTATTATACTTCAAATAATGGAAGTCTGCTTATCAGTTTATCATTTTATGGAGAACCACCGGAGTTATATGACTTTACCAATAATTTTATTATTGATAGTTTTGAATTAACAAAAACGTTCAACTTTATTGGAGGATATCAGTTAAGAGAAAATTATCTTTTGGGTTTGTATGAAGAAAAAGAGAATACTTATAATATTGCTATATATACACTTAACTATGATAATGGAATTTGTCAATTTGATTATAAATTCTCTCATATTGAAGATTTTATGTTTTTTGACTTCCTTATAATTGATCACTGGATGTATCTAATTGGTCGAACTAAAATAGTGATTCGTGATATAAATAATAATTACAATATTGTTAATCAAATCAAGTTAATTGATGGTGGAGAAAATAGTGTTTACTACTTAAACAACTTTTTCTGGATTCCATCACAACAATATAATGGTGTTTATAAAATCAATCCTGATGATCTCTCAGTAGAGGTAATACGATGAGAAAAATAGCAGCTTTATTTGTACTCTTAATCTCTGTCATCACGGGTGTTTTTGGACTTGATCGTTCAGTTTCTCAGATAATTGCAGGTGCTACCAGTCAGGGGCTTGAATTTCCTTTATTCAAAGCATATCAAGGTACGGAAAAAACAGTTACAACTGCGATGTATTTAAGCTTTGCAGGTTCATTCAACTATTCGTTTCTGAAAAAGGTACATCGCAATTATTCAATCGGATTTACCGCATCCTTAGGTGATACAGTGAGTGTTGGCGGGTTTGACCCGGATATTTTTATTTATTTTCCTTTTGTCATAATGACCCGCTTAACCCCCTTCTATTTTTTCAATAGAATTACTCAAAAAATAGGGTTTACAAGTAGAATCGGAAGAAAAGTATTAGATTCATTTGGTATATTTGAGTCAGGTATGTCGACCTCATTTATAAACTTTTTCGGTCAGCAACGTTATTACGAAGACCTCAATAATAATTATTATCTTACTTTTTTAATGGGTATTTATTTTTTTATTGGTTATGAGAATCATGGAACATTGATCTATGGGAATCCGGTGAAAAGACTTGAAAGAAGTTTTATTATCGGACAGTTTTATGAATTTAACTTTGATATAGGTAAATATACCGGGGACTTTTATACAAGTATGCGTTATGTTTATTTTTATTTCAGCACAGGTCTTGAATTGAGGTTTGGTGTGGTGAAATGATTAAAGAAGTAGGGTATGAGTAGCACATCAAGTTCTATAATAATATTGGATTTTTTTAGAAATATACTATGTCGGTAATTTATCCGTCATTTGACATCGTTTTTACCGACATTTGTAGATCTATAAAAGATGTTTCCACATTTAAATAATTCGAACTGTTTTGGCACAAGATTTGCCATTTCGCAATATTCAAACATGGAGAAAATAATGAAAAAAAATGCTTGTATGTTTTTTTTACTAATCACAGTATTTGTAATGGCAGAGGAAAAGCACTATTCGATAAAAAGAATAAAATATCTTACGCCTGAAGTTTTAAGTGAAAATGTTATGCGTTCATATCTCGGTTTTAAAGAAGGTGATAAGTTTACTATAAAAGAACTTGCTTTTTATATTGATACTGCAAGACTTCGGCTTAGAAATTATGGAATATTTAGCAACATTGAAATTCTTGAAATGGATTCTGTTGATACTGAAAATAGTAAAGTCATTTTTATTTCACTCTCACAAGGTTTTAATAATACAATAAATGCAGCATTATGGTGGGGAAATGTCGGATGGAAAAATATAGCACATCGTGGTGATTATATCGGATTTTTTGCTGGTATTAATAAAAATGAACTACGGACATTAACAACTTTGCCACCGGGTTTTATTTATTTTGAACAATTAACAGGCTGGTTTATTGGTATGGATAATCCATTTTTTCCATTTTTTCCTCTGTATGGCAGTGAGAGTGATTATGGGCATACATTATATTCTTTAGTGAATCTTGGTATAAAAATTCATCCTGATATTGTCGTGGGATTTCGAAGCGGAATAAAAAACTATTTTACGTCTCATATTGTAAATCTTTCGCATCTGGAGACAACGCATTATGATTTCTCATATAATGGTTCAGTAATTCCGATTGGAGGATTTTTAACAGTTGATATGAGATACCTTGCTGAAAAGTGGTATTCAGGTTTTATTTTTTCATTATCACCTTCAGCAAATATTGATATACTTAATAAACAAGTGTTTCCAGAAATAGTAACAAACCTGAGAGGCGGTTTATTTCCTCATTCGTATATTTCACTGGTAAATGACATTCAGTTATATTCTACAATTTTAAGCCTGTATCCGGGTAGTGCTAGAAAGTCAGTCAGGGGAGAATTATCCAATGAAGAAAGTAGCGGAAATTTTACTTTTGTTAACAAAGTAGATTTTCGTGTTAAAATTATAGCAATTTCAATGGGTTCGCTTACTTCTGAATATGGCCTGAGCAGTTTTTATGAGGGTGTTCTGGCCGGAAATGATTTTGCATTTTCTGAATTAAAGTATAACTCAATAGTCGGTGGCGGTTTTTATATCAGACTCGGATTTCCTGTTAACTTGACAATTTTTGGAGAACTCGGCTATACTGTGGGTAAAGAATTTAAAGATGGTTATAAAATAAATATCGGGCTTGGTGACTTTTTTTAAGAGAGGGAATTATGCAGAATTTTGTTGTATATATGAGTGTTTTTTTCTCTGGGATCACCGTCACTTGTTCGTTATTCATGTTTTTATTCGGGCAGAAAAGTATTGGTACGCGATTTCATGCACTTTTTTTTGCATACCTTGCATTATTTCTTATATGTCTTATTTTAGAATATACCGGTGTTCGTTATATGAGTGATGTTATTGGTAGAATGCAGTATTATATACCGGTTTTTTTTATGTTATTTGTCGCCGTTCAGCATACCAATAAATTCAGTATGAAATATCTGCTCTTTTTTTTAATTCCATTACCGTTTGTATTTTTAAATCCGCATATTTTATATTCAATACTGTATCATGCAGTTTCATGGACCATTTTGTCAATTGCTACTATACGATTATTCAATTCTGCTAAACAGATTTCCAATGAACAGAAGAAAAGGTTTAATTTTCTAATTGCATTGTTAATTGGTCTTTCAATTGTACCCTTTATTATTATAAATATAATTACATGGTTTATATACAAAATTGACAACCCTTCATTAATAATGTTTCCGCCAATTATTGCGTTAACCGCATTACTTGATTTTTATTTTTCGTATAAAATAAATTTTTTAAGTCTTGACCACAGTTATTATGCCGATATAGATTTTATTCAGAAATCAATGGCGTTTGAAAAGAAAACTCTTATTGAAAAACTATCAGCGGGGCTTATTCATGAAATTAAAAATCCAATTACGGCAATACAATCTATAAATCAGCAGCTTTTATCACGCATTGATTCTATGGATAAAGAGTCAATAATCCGTTATCTTAGTGTAATAGCAAGTGAGACGGACAGAATTAAGAATCTTGCAGAAACATATCTTAAAAATTTCAGATCAGGTACAAAGGGATCAGGCGAGATTATAAACCTTAAAGAAATAAGCGGTTCGCTGATAACTTTAATCAAACCAGAGTTATTAAAAAGAAATGTTGTGATTTGCATTGATAAATCGTGTGAAAATACATTTTTTTATTGCAATAATAGTGAATTCAGACAAATACTTATAAATCTTATTTATAATGCGCTTGAAGCGGATGCGAAATCTATAACAATTTCTGCACAAACTTTAGTACAAACAGTAGAAATTTTTATAACTGATGATGGTAAAGGTGTTGACCCAATAGTGAAAACTGAAATATTCAGACCGTTTTATACTACAAAATTAGAAGGTACAGGGCTCGGGTTATCAATATCGAAAGAAATACTGAATAGTTATTTCGGTCAGCTTGAGTTATATCAAACAAGTGGTTCGGGTACTATATTTAAAATCATATTACCGATAGGAGATTTAAGGGTACTGGACTTATAATTTAAGTATTTAGGGGTCTGAAGCACATTTCCGACAAAAACCACGCTAAGGAAAATATCTCTGTTTTCACTTACTTTACGCCACACAATTATACAGTAAGTTTTCTCAGTTTATAGCTTTAAAACTCAATGTTATTTTCGAATGAGTTGATTATTGACAATTGTTTACCATAAGAGTTAATATGCTCCCAGTTGAGAGGTCTGATAATTATTAAGTTTTTCCATTATTCTATCAAATATTATGCTATACTTTAAATTTAAATAAGTGCCGGGATAAAAACGGGTTGACTGTCCAAATATGCCGGTTTGTGTAATTATAATTGTGTAGTGAATGATTTTAATGAAAAGTTCTAAATTGTGTTGCCTACACACTATTATTTATATGATTTAGTGCATATTTTAGCAACATAATTTATATTGTGTTGCTAAAAAAGTCTTAGAGTGGGAGTTTTATTCAATTTATTACAAAAACTGGTACTTAGCGTGGTTTTTGTCGGAAATGTGCTTCATACCCCGATATAAAGAGTATAGCGACTCTAAATAATTTAAGACCATTAAATGGCATTTAATTGTATATTATTCCTTAGCGTATAAATAAAGCGAGCTAATTGTAAAGATTTGTTCTTAGCGTATGTTTTGCACGGAAAACTGTTGGTACCCCTTACAGGTAAAAACAAGCTTCGAAATTATTGAATCAATTAGATATTAATATAATTAAAAAGGATTATAATTCTCAAGCATTTGAAAATACAGAGAAATATCCACAAGAAATATGAACTGATAAAAAAGTAGATGCTCTAGAATATATTTTAAATTATCTCAAAGAATTGATAAAATTTTTTTAAGAAGCTTCAAATGGAAATAAAGCAATAATTAAATATTATATTAATATTATGATAACACCTCTCATTTATTGTGTGTTATCCATTCTCAAAAATTGATTTATATTATATATTTGGTAAATCTGTCTCTTTAATTATACTTATTACAATATTGCAATGAATCCCTATGACCTATTTTTACACGAATCGTTGCCGTATACCGAATAAGGTTAAAATTCTGAAAAATAAAACCAATTTTATCTGCATGGATTCTTGATTGATCTTTATCTGACATGGATCCAATATTTTTATTATTGAAAAATACCATTCCTGAATCAGGTATGTCAACGCTACCGAGAATATGAGACGTGTTGACTTACCGCTTTCCGACGGCCTGATGAAAGCATTTGATTCGTTTCTGTATAAAGTATAAGATTAATATCCCGTAACGCTTTAACAATTACGTTGTTAAGTCTGTATGATTTACAAATATTTTCAATCCGGTATATAACTTCTTTCATACCATCTTCTTAAATAATTTTATTCACTATATTTTGACAGTTCTTGTGCGGATAACTTGGCAAACTTGCTATTTGGAAAACTAGTTATTATTTCTTTCCAGATTTGAGTTGCTTCTTTAAGTTTTTTTTCTTTTAATACTAATTTTGATTTTAGATACTTAAACTCAACAAACATTTCAACAGGTAGGGTACCTTCAGCATACAGTTTTTCACTGTGTTGTATGTCAGCGCTGAGTAAGCCGATTCTTTTGTTATATTCTAAAATAAAATCAGGCATACCAACTCCGTTACTTACCCGCAGTAATGCTATATCAATATCATCAGGGCTCTCATTTCTAGCTTCATCAATAATAAGTAAACCCTGCCCCAGTATACCAAGATCCTGTTTTTCGTTTCCCTTTAATGTCATAGCAGAACCAAGAAAGGCTTTTACAAGTGGATCATTGTGTAATGACAGACTTTTTTGTAATTTTTTTATCGATGTATCTGCATTTTTTCCTGTTTCAAGTGCAATCATGTGATAACAAATACCGATTTTAGCGGTAATACAGGCAAGATCTTGAGTGTTTTTTGCGTCTTTCTCAAGTTGTTTGATTTCCTCTGTTAAAAGTTTTGTTGATAAACTGCTTATTCTACCTAACCATATACTATCGAAACTGTACATCATACAGCCTATACTTAGGAATGTGAAGCACATAAGTAATTTGTTATATTGCATAAATCCTCCTGTTTTGTTATAGTAAAGCAAAAGTTGTGCCAGTTTGTAAATGGGCATGAAATTGATTGTTTGTTAGGTTTGTATGTTTTTGTGTCGGGAATATTCCCGTCAAATGTCGGGAATATTCCCGACATGTATTAATATAATAAATTTTATATAAACCCTATGAGGGGTGTGATAACGATTTGTATAAAAAGAATTGTTTGAATACATAACATTATTATTATAATTTAATTTTATATATAAGAAATAATAAAATCAGATTTCCTTATAAAAGCAAACAAAAAACATTCCCGATAGTTTAATGTCAAAAACACTGATAGAGTCAATAACAAGAATAGAATTTCAATAATATATATTTTTGGTATTGACTTTTAGTTTTATGTAGAATATATATTTTATTATGAAAAAATCAATATATATTGTTTTATCCATTGCTCTAATTTCGTGTTCAACCAATACTAAGGTTGAATTAGTTAAGAAAGAAAAAGGTATAAAGAGTACTTCTGTTACTCAATTACCAACTGTTTCTGCCCGGGAATTAAGCACATTGTTTTATCCTGATTATGTTGAAACACAGGTAAAAGTACAGGGCAAGAAACCGGAAGTGATAAAAGAAATTACACCCAATCTTAATTATTCAATTGCTGCCCAATGGACTGTTAAAGGGGTACGATGGATTAAATTAAGAAATAATGATGATAAAAAAGAGATTATATTTGAAGAATCATCTCCGCCTGAGGGGATTTCTGTTATAAAGAAGGATTTAATGTATTATATCATTAAAATTGGTAACCAAGAAATTAAGGCTCCGAGATGAAAAGATATATATGTCTGGTTACTCTATTTCTTTTACTATCCTGTAAAACCAATGATTATGTGTATCGAGATAAAGATATGGAGATGTCGGCATTATCAGGAGTTGTTTTAAATGAAGAAGGGCTTCCGGTTGATGGAGCTAAAGTAACTCTTAATAAAACGATGGAATCTTTTAGTGATATTAATGGCAAATTCCTTTTTAATACAATGCTGTTAGGAAATAACACGGTAGAAGTTAGAAAGAAAGATTTTACGGTCTATACTGCGAATATTAAGTATACCATTAAAGATAAATACGGGTTTTATATCAAAGCTAAGATTTTAAGCCTGAATGGGTTACTTAAAAATGCGTATGAGTATCTTTTTGAAAAGAAATATTCTGATGTTGAAAGGGTTTTAGGTGAAATTGAAAAAATAAATAATGAAAATGATGCCTATTTATTCCTAAACGCTGTTTTTTTATATACCACCAACAAATATGTTGAAAGTGTTGATATTTTAGAAAAACTGCGTGAAAAAGATAGAATGAATATATATTATTCATTAACCTTAATAAAGTTATATAATAATCTAAAATGGTATAGAAAATCAGCTGAATTAAATGAGTTTATATATTCATATAAAACAACGGATGATGTAAACTACTTAAGGGATGCTGCTTTACTTTACAAAGACAAATTAAATGATGAAGCAAATTATATACGGATAATGAAGGAAATTGACAGGATAACCAATGATAAGTGAGTATCTTGAGTTATTGAAGAACTCACCTTTTTTTTTCATTAAAGTTTTACTGTGTATAATTATTGGTTGTATTGAATCATATTATGATATAGTGAAAATGGAAATACATTCATATTTTTTAATTGCATTAACCGTACTTATTGTGCTGTTTAATATTTTTATTGATATAAAAATATTTTATGTAACATTTTTTGGTGTTTTGGCAGTTATTATTATATACTTGATTATATATACGTTGTCATCAGGTGGAATAGGACTTGGGGATATGGTTTTTTGTAGCTTTCTCACGTCAATATTCGGTATTGCCGCAGGTATTGGAGTACTTTTTATATCAAACTGGCTTGCTGCAATGACACTGTTACCTTTTATTCTCAAAAAGAAGGTTGTGGGAAAAACAAAAATACCGATGATTCCTTTTCAATATGCAGTTAGTATAGGTATTATCGTGTTGATGTATTCTACGAAGAGTATATAATGTAATAAAAAATGATAACCGGTGAATAATGAAAAATTATATAAGAACGCTATTAATTGTAATAATGACATTAACAACAGTGTGTGCTTTTTCAGAAGACGTAAAAAGAATAGATGAATTAACATTTACTGATGAACAGATAAACAGTGTTTTAAAAATAGTGGCTGAAATATTTCAAGTAACCATGGTGCCGGATAAGGATATTGAAGGTAGGGTTACCCGGTATTTTAGAAACACTACTATAGAAGAAACTCTCTCACTTCTTTTAGAACCACTGGGTTTTACCTATCGTGTAAATGGTTCTATCTATTTTATTATTAAAAAAAAGAATTTTAAAGTTCTCTATGATGAGCTTGCATCCTCATATATTTTAGAAGCTGATAACAGTTTAGTTAGTGAAATAATAGATGAGTTCTCGTCGGTATCAAAACAAACTTTTATTCATAAGGGTAATTCAAATGATAGAGTTACGATACGAATATATAATAAAAAACTGGATGAATTAGTTAAACTTCTGGCTAAAAGTATTGATTATGAACTTTTGAAAATTGATAATGGCACAATATTCAGTAAAAAAGAAGAACCGTTATCGTTAATTGGCATGGATGGCAAAAATGTTAAAACTATACTAGAAGGTGCTGAAGATACAATAACGGTTAAATTTGTTAATCAGTCCACGAAAGACTTACTGCTATTGTTATTTAATAAATTTAATAAAGAGTTTATGCTATTATCAAACTCATCAGCCAATATACCCTATTTAGATATTAAAAGTATCTCATTTACGGATTTGCTCTTAACGCTCTGTGAACATAGCGGGCAGTCATACACGTATAACGATGGTAAGTATTACATTTATGATTCAATATCTCCTAAAATGATAAATAGATTAAGGGAAAGTTATTCATTTCAATTACGAAACCTTAACTCACGATCATTTCCAACATTAATTCCATCAAATATTATTCCACCCTCTTCATATAAAATACAGGAACAGTTAAATAGCGTAACACTCTACGGCTCTCCCAGTGAGATTGACTATTTTACAACCATTATCAAGAAAGTTGAAGAGAGAATGGATGATTACAAATATGTTTTCTTTCAATTAAAATATAAATCGGTAAAAGAAATAAAGAATATTTTACCGGAACAATATAAATCATTGCAGATTCAGATTTTTGAAGAAAACAATACGTTTTATATGTATCTTAATTCGTATGATGAAAAGAATATCAGAGCTTTAATCAATGAAATTGATGTTATACCGGATGAATATGTGTATAAATTAAAATACTTAAAACCTGATGATGTTATTAAAAGTATGTTACCGGAATATATTGATAAAAAGAATATTTATCTCATTACCAATGATGCGTCATTGGTTTTTAGAGGTAATGTTGATATGAAAAATAGACTGTTTAAATATCTTGATGTTTTAGATGTAGCCCCACCGGTTATTCGATACCAACTTTTAATCGTAGAATACATTAAATCAAAATTATTTAAGTTAAACTGGGGTGTTGGAATGCAGCCTATTACCAATGGTATTGGGGATATATTTAAAATGAACAAAACCGGTGTTTTTGACAAAGGGGATTTAATAAATGTCAATTTTGATATTCCCACTGTGTTTGGGGTCTATTTTTCGGTTATGCTTGAAGAGCAGTTAAAAGAATCAAAAGCAAAGATTCAGATGTCAACAGAAGTGTATGGCTTATCAAGTGAGAGTGTAACCTTAGCAAATACGAAAACGATACAGTTTGCTGATACGAAAAAGGATGAGAATGGGAATGATGTTCCATTTTATAGCGCAACAACATTCGGTCTTAATCTTGAAATAAAGGGTAGGGCAACCTCAAGTGATGAAATATTTTTAGAAGTATCAACAAAAATATCAGATGAGATAGAAAGCCAGGGAGCCGGTCAGCCACCTAATACCTCTGAAAAATCGGTGAAAAATTCGATTCGGACTAAATCAGGAAAGCCTATTATTCTCGGGGGATTAACCAATAAAAAGGAAAACCTTCAAAACAATGTTATTCCGGGACTCGGACACATCCCGTATATAGGGAATGCATTTAAAACACATAATAACACCTATTCAGACTCTGAGTTTGTTATATACATCATTCCTTTTATTAATAAGACAACGGAAGATATTAAAAACGAACAAAACAAATATGTACGAAATCTCTATGAAACATTTATTGAAAAAAATTAAATGGAGTATTGTTTTTGGAAACACAAATAGTTATTAAATCAGGTAAACAGTTTTCATACGAATATATTGTTAAAAATAGATTAGTAAAAATATATGAAGACGATGATAAAATAATAATAGCCAAAGATGATAGTGCAAGTCGTGAATTAATCAATGAAGTTACCCATTATTCGAAAAAAGAGAACGTAGAGTTTGTGCTGTATGAAAAAAATGATCTTGATGAACTGATACGATATCTGCATAAAGACGAAGACAGAAAGATTTTAAACAGCGTAAAAGATGATAATACCACTGATTTAGCAAAACTTGCCAGTGACGCACCGGTTGTTAATCTTGTTAATGAGATACTGATAAACGCCCTCAATAAAAAGGTGTCGGATGTTCATTTTGAAGTCTATGAATCATATTTTAGAGTACGATTTCGTGTTAATGGTTTATTAATACAGGTGGGGTCTTATCCTAAGAATGTCTATGATGCCGTGTGTGCCCGAATTAAGATTATCAGTAAACTTGATATAACGAATAAACGATTTTCTCAGGATGGAAAAGCTGCATTAACGATACATAATAGAAGAATCGATATACGAACTTCGACAATGCCGACAATGTATGGTGAATCGGTTGTTTTACGATTTCTTGGTATTGAAGAATCACTGCATGATTTAAAAAGTCTAGGTTTTGATGATAAAGATATAGCAGAATGCAATGCAATAATACAAAAAAGCTATGGTACTTTTATATTAACAGGCCCCACCGGAAGCGGGAAAACAACAACCTTGCGAAGTTTAATCAACATGATTGATTTTAAATCGAAGAATGTCATAACAATAGAAGATCCGGTTGAATATACCATTGAAGGTATTAATCAGGTTCAGATCAATGAAAAAATAGATTTCGGGTTTAATTCTATTTTAAGAAATGTATTACGTCAAGATCCCGATGTTATTATGATCGGTGAAATGCGTGATGAGGAAACGGCTGACCTTGCACTACGGGCTGCAATGACCGGACATCTGGTATTAAGTACCTTACATACCAATGATGCTGTTTCAAGTATAAGCAGATTATTAAATATGAAAATACCCTCATATGTTATAGAATCTGCTGTTTTAGCCTGTGCTGCACAGAGGTTAGTGAGATTATTATGCCCTGAATGTAAGACAGAGTTTACTCCCGATGGTGTTACGAAACAATTATTTGAAAAATATGGGATGAAAGTAAGTACACTCTATAAACCGTGCGGGTGTGAACGTTGTGCGATGACGGGATTTAGTGGACGAACGGCTTTATTTGAACTTTTTGAATTAGATGAAAAAATTAGAGAATATATTATAAATGGCGAATCAGTTTCTGTTATTAGAAAGTATTTAAATGATAATGGGTTTAGAAGTCTTTTTTCAAAAGCATTAGAAAAAGCAGCGTTGGGATTAGTGTACGTTGAAGAAGTCAAAAGTATCATCGGTGAGGTCAAATGAAGCAGTTTAGAGCTCTTGTTATTGATGATACCGGAAAGAAACGACATATTCTTGAAAATGGTGTTTCAAAAGAGCTCTTTATTGAAAATCTAAACTCACGAAATTACTATATAATCAATGTTTCTGAAACAACCCATGAGACAGCACATGCGAAAAACATTGAGAAAAAAACGCTTTTTCAACTGGATATCGTGTACCAGATATATTCACTTCTTGATTTTGGTATTGATGTTGATGAGGTGTTTAATATATTGCGAGGTGTCTATACCAAAGGAAACCGGTATGAGTTTGTTAACTCGGTATATGAATCCTTACATAAGGGTGTGAGTTTTTCAGATGCACTTAAAAATGCAGATCAGTATAGTTTATTTAATGATTTCTTCTATATTATGGTAAAATCAGGGGAGAGTAGTGGTAAATTAACCTATGCTTTTCATTTGCTTTTTAAGTATTTAGAATCCATGAATAAGATTAAAGACAAAGTGATATCGGCATTGATTTATCCGCTTATTCTTATTGTTTTTTCCTTCATATCATTAAATGCCCTATTTCTTTTTATTATACCAAATTTTAAACAGGTGTATAGTAATATGGATTATGAACCGGCTTTTATTATAAGGACACTTTTCGGGTTGTCAGACTTTATTATTAATAACTATTTTGTGTTACTGATTCTCAGCGTTGTTTCTATTGTCGGGGTAATTGTATTATATAATAATAAGAAATACAAAGAGTATATTTCAGCGTTCTTTAATAGTTTACCGGTAATGAAAAGTATCGGGGCATTACGGAATAAAATAAAGATTGCCTTTTGTCTGGAGATATTTTTAAAGGGCGGGTATACCTTAGAAGATTCATTATATAATCTTACGAATATTGAAAGAAACGGGGTGTTAAAAAAACAGCTTGGTGAGGTATTTGAAGTAATTAAAGGCGGGGTAGGGTTACGGGCTGCTTTTTCTAAAATAGATTTATTTAATAATGATAAGGATTTAAGTATCATTGAGATTTCTGAAACGGTATCCAAAAGTGCCGAAGGGTTTGAAAAAATAAATAATGACGCATTATTAAAGCTTGAGAATTACACAGAGAATCTTTTAAAGTTTATCGAACCGGTTATGATGTTATTGATTGGTGCTTTTATATTTATGATTATGTATATGGTAATTTCACCAACACTTGAAATATTAAATAAATACTGATAATGGAGGATAGAGGATATGAAAATGAACGATTTAAACAAAGGGTTTTCTTTAATGGAGACGTTGATATGGGTAGGGATTGTCGGTATATTTGTCGGGTTAGTTGGCGTGTCAGGGGTTACTTTTATGAATAAAGCAAAGGTAAGAGGTGCAACGCAGGAGATGAAAATATATACCATGGCATTATTAGACTATTATCAAACTGAAGGTGATTATCCCGGAGCTGATAGTGGGTTAAAAGTGTTATTAGATGAGCAATATGTAACAAAAACAGATTTTAAAGACCCATGGAAGACGGCCTATGAGTATGTTATTCATGATGATGGATTAGGATTTAGTATTACGTCTTTTGGAGCTGACAAAAAACCGGGTGGTACGGGATTAAATAAAGATATTATTGTTTCATCCAATAATGAAGATGATTCTCTTGATGATTAAATCATTTAAGAAAGGATTTTCTCTTTTTGAGGTTATTATAAGCGTAACGGTTTTCTCACTGTTTTTTTCTTTTATCTACGCCGGAGTTACATCGTTAATTTCAATGGAGATGAAGAAAAAAAATGAAATTTTCTCCACGGTTGACATTGTTAATCAAATAACTACCGGGTATTATTGTGATAATGAAAAAATTAAATAACGCTTTCTCATTAATCGAAATTATTATATTCACTTCAATTGCAACATTTTTTATGATAGCACTAACCTCATCATTATTTATGATTATGAATCGATATAATAGTATCAAGGAAAACTCTGTTGAAATAAAAAACATAGCAGTCGTCATTGATTATATTGAAAAAGATATTTTAAATGTGAATATGTACCCCCATCCGCCGTATGAAGAATATATCTACACCATAGATCATATTTTGTTTTTCAGTAATAACCGGAAGATTGAGTACCGGTTTAATAACGATCAGTTTGAACGGATTGTTAATGGAAAAGTCGTATTAAAAACAGCAAAGGTTAAAAACTTCTCAATACAGTATTTTAATTATGAGGATGATGTTTTAAAAGAAAATCAAAAACCAGCATATTGTATAATGGAGTTCATGTTTGACAAAAAAAGTTCTCATAAATTCAAAATGAGGTTGTAATGTTAAAAAAAGGGTATATATTAGTAACGGTTTTACTTTTTATTACACTCCTGTCTACAGCTTTTTCAACAGTACTACTGTACGTTACCTACAATTTTAACAGAGTTAATAAGAATATCGTGTTTATAAAGAATACGGAAAAACTATTTTCAACCCTTGAAAAGGTTAAAGAAGATATAGCGTTATATAAAGACGACAGCTATACATCTTCATGTGGCGGGTGGATACCAAAACTAACCGGATATGACTGCTCGGTTGACATTGTACCGGAAGACAGTAAAATTGCACTTAATCTGATAGATAGAAATGCATTAAAAGTCTTTTTAAAAGACAGTAAAATAGATGTGGATATAACTAAAACGATATGGGATACCGGTATAATTGATGCAACTCCTGATATAGAAAAAATATTTTCTATCTATAAGGTACCAAATTATAACGTATCTGATGAGAAGATGATTTTAGAATACTATAAACTGTTGCCATATGTTACTCATAATCCTGAGTTTATTACGGATAGAATAAAAAGCTATAGAACAAGAGAAAGTTATTTAAAGACGGATAAACTTATCATAGGCTCTGATGAGTTTGAGTTCTTTAGAAGCTATTTTCCTAGAGGTAAGGAAGATTTTCAGGCACTATGTGCCGATTATATGGGTGAAGTAAATCTTAATTATGTGGAAGAGAAGGTTTTCTTCTTTTACTATGGATTAGTATCACCCGAAAAGGACAGTCAAGCTCAATATTATTGGGATAAAATACTTTCTTATAGAAATGCGAATAAAAGCATAACAGAAATTACGGCTATATTTAATCAGGATAATGGCAGGTTTAAAAAAGTGTTTGGATTAGATTCAAAACTATTTAAAGTCAGTATCGGGTATGGAAAACTGAGATTGGTTTCAATTGTACGGGTATATAAAGATAGAAAGGGTATTAATTCTACCTTTGTATTTACTAATAAAGTATGGGAAGAGAAGTATGAAAGAAAAAAGAATATCGATATTCAATGAAGAATCAGGACATGAACGCAAAAAGAAAATACTGTTAACCGACAAATATTATGACATCAAACCATTAACAATTCCGTCTGTCGAAAAAAAGCACATCAAAAGTTTAATTATAAATACATTACGAAAAGAATTATCGGTAGAATTAACAGAAAGTGATATTGATTATGAGGTTGTATCAGTTGAAAATAAAATGATGAACCTTGTTGTTTTTATAAAACATTTTTCGCAGGAAATCATGGAACATCATACCATTTCATTTATTTACCATTACCTTGAAAAATTGGTAGAAAGTGAATTTTTTAGTGACAATGCAAAGTTCTTAATTAAAGAAGATACTGCGTACTATCTCTATCACTTCAGAGACGGGATTTTCAAAAAAAGAAATATTTACTATAAAAATGACCTTGGATATCTTGGTGATGCTAAAATATATTTCTTAGAAATTGGCACTAATTCGGTACGTTCAAAGAGTGATGATAGCCGATTTATACCAATTCCCGATGAAATAGTAGAAGAGGGGCTTGCATTCAGGTCAAAGCCGGTTTTCAAAGTTAAGAAAGGTAATCTATTAGACACAGTAAGCAATATTTCCTTAGCGTTCAGTATTTTGATGATTATAATCTTACTAGTGGTAATGATGGTTAATAGAGATGAGGCAAAAAAGATATCTGATAAGATTCGTGAAATAGAGGGTCGATATATGAAGGTATCTGAAACGATCAATGTGAATGATAAAGTCCTGAATAGATATATAGGCCTCAAAGACAAACAGAATAAAGTAATGGATCTATATACGGCAATCTATTCTGCCGGGTATGATAATTTAACAATAACGACTATTTCAATAACAGGAAATAAGTTTAGAATTGATGGAGAGTGTGCAAATGATTCTTTACTTGAAAAAGAGTTTAGAACTCTATCAATCTGGAAATATATACGATTTAATTTTACTAAAAATATGAATACTATCGGCTGTGTTATTGAGGGAGAGGTTCGTGAAGAAATTTAGGTTTTTCTTACTAGTAGTAGCAGTATCAATTTCGGTTCTATTGTTAATAAACCTCTATTTTGTATCCATTGAAATACAGGAACTTCAGTCATATAAATCATTAATGCAGGACAAATATGACCGGGTGTCTGACACGCAGAAGAAGTTAAAAGAATTAAATAGTGCACATTTAAAAGCACCGTTTTTTGATAAAGCAGATTATCTTGAAAAGTATCTACGGGATTTAGTTCAGTCAAACCGTATACAGATATTATCGATAAAGGGACAGTTTATTGATAAAGATTTTAGTGAGGTTGAAATACATTTTAGCTCCAATGCGGAAGATTTCTTTAGGTTTTTAAGTAGTATAGAAAATGCTGATAAGCTATTAAATATTAAGAGAGTGAGCGTCAAACGAGGCAAGGGTTTTTTGCTTGATGGAAATATGAGTGTTGTAGGTTATAACGAGTAAATTTGTTATTGACAATATGTAATATTAATGTAAAGATTTTGTGTGATAGTAAATCAAATTTAAAAGGGTCTAATTTGAATAAAAGAGATTTTGTGTATATATCATTATTTTCGATTATGGTGTTCGTTTTTGCTTTTTTATATGCTGGACTACAGTATTCAGTGAATAAAAAGTTTTCTATTCTGAACGAGAAGGTTTCAGTAATGGAAGCATCTTTACGTGAGGTAAAGGAAATGAACAATTTTGGTTCAACGAATAGGAACAATGCTGATAACACCGAAAAGGGCAATATCAGTAAAGAAGGGCTGGTTTCTGCACAGGGACTTGATACTGAAAATGTTGAAAAGATACGGGTGAAAAAGTGGGAATCTTCGTATGAACAAAGAGCTGTTTATGGTCCTTATAGTATTGATGGATTATATCTTTTTGTCTATAGCGATTCCAGTTATATAATAGTAGATACGAAAGGTGCATTAATAAAAAATGGGCGGTTTGGTAATTTTCAGCTTATGTCTAAACCGTTGTTTGAAAATAAGAATATGTATTGTACATCATCAAGTGGTTTGATTATTAATTATGATTTTTCCTTAATGAAAATTGTATGGCAAACATCAATAGGGTTAGCTTCGTCATTGAATTTGTATTTTATTAATAATTTGATACTGTATAGCAATCCATCGGGTGAGGTAACTTTTTTACAAAAGAAATCAGGGTTAATTTACAAGAAAGAAACATTTCATAATTTGCTAGTAGAACCAATGTCTGATGGAGGAAGCCTTATTGCGTTAATGAAAGACGGATTTGTCCGGCAGTATCAGATTGTAAATAACACAATTGAAATGATACAAGAAGTTGAGCTTTCGAAAGACTTTGTTCCGGGTGCTATGTATTTGAGAGATAAAATAGTACTTTTAGAATCAGCAGGTAAAAAATATGTACTCATTGAAGGGATGGTATTCGTTAATAGTGTTATTGAGGATGCGATACTAGTGAATGACCGAATACTCTATAACGTTAATGGCGTTTATTGTTATCGAACTAATTCTACATGGGTAAAGGTATCAAAAAATAATGATTCTTTGCAGATTAATGAGAACTGGGGAATTAAGATAAAGAAAGGACGGCTGGGTGTCATATCAGGTATGTATTCTGATGACGTTGATTACAACGGTTCTGAATTATTTATTGATAAAAAGGCGTTTGTTGTATTGAATGAGAAAAAAAGTATAATTCTATGGGGCATTGAGTAGTATTTTAACATTAAATGAGTGGAGCGTTCGTTGAAAAGATTTTTAATTACAATTGTTTTTATGGTGTGTTTTAGTTATTCTGCTTTTGCATCAACAAAAATACTTTTTAAGACATTTTCATCCGTATCAAGAACAGATGAAAATATATCCTATCTTGAAAAGAATATACCCGAGAATATTATCTCGTATCTTGAGAAGAATAATGGAACGAATAGTTTTAATTACTCTTTAATTTCAGATAGCGAAAGTACTATCTATCCATTAAGCAGTGTTGTATTAGATGATTTACAGTTAAAGTATAAAGAACGATTTTTAATTGTTGGTAAAATAGAGTTAACAGAAAATAACTATATGATTGAGTTGAGTATATATGACATAAGGAAACTTCAGATATTGTATACCAGAACTCTTGCGAGTGTCGGGTATGATTTATATCCTCTTATTCAGGATATGTCGTTAAGTATTCAAGAGTTTTTTATTACTTTTCAAGACAATCAAAAAGGTAATAAAACAAAACCATCAAGTGGAATCATCCTTGATTTTGAGTTAGGGTATCCAATACCGGCAGCAGATTATTTGACGGTACAACTTGGAATCCTATCAACAACAATTTTACTGAAATACGAGTTTTTACAACGAATTAACAAAATGATTTATACGGGTTTTCGAATAGAAGGCGGAATCGGGTATAGTTTTTTCATAAACCAACAGAAAAAAGTTGAAAGTTATTTTAATGAAGTGATGCTGCCGTGCAATGTGAATTATGTTCTTCGGGTATCCAAAAATTATATGACAATGGGGTTAGGTTTTTCGAATGTACTTCATACATTTATTCAGCCTGATTATTATAAAAACAATGTAATTGTATTTTCGTATGCACCGTCTTTTAAATTTATGATGGGGTATGGTATTTCTCCGTTTAAAAATGAACGTCATCAGATAGGAATAAATACAGAATATCAGATTATTTTTTATCCAGGAGTAGCCGCTAATGAGTTATTTCCTAAAAGTCAATTTAGTGCATCAGTATTTTACTCATATATGATCGAGGTGAAAAATGAAAAATAAATTTTTATTACCATTGATATTGTTGTTGTCAGGATGTACAACCGGTTTTTTCAATATGGCGAATATAGAGGTCTTTATTGTTGAAGAATTGAAAACACCGACTTTTTCAAAAGCATCCGGTACCCATTGTCCATTTTATCTTGATGTAAAAGCCGAAGACGGAGAAGAGATTTATTATGAAATACGGGATAAGGCAGTTGAAAGAAATGCCATTGAGAAAAGATATAGTGAAAAATTGTTTATTGATAAAACGTGTTATGTCAGTGTTTATTCAAAGAAAGATAATAAGGTTTCTAAAGTAGGAACGATGAATTATATTATATTTAATATAACATTAGATACGCCAGATGTGAATTATAAATCGGGGGTGTATGATCCGTTTATATTTGAATTTATTACGAAAGATACATCAGGTGATATTATATATAGAAGATCAGATAGAAATGTAACTATTTATGATGATTTAACAGAAATATATTCGACTCCATTCAATTTAGAAAACTCTTGTATAATTAGTGCGTATAGAAAAAGTGGGAATTCAATTTCACCGATAGTAAATTATGAATATATTATTGGTGAAAAAATGACAGACGTACCAAAGCCATCATATCCATCAGGAAATTACAGTCCTTTTTTTCTTTCATTTGATAATTCAGAAAAGGTGTATTATACAAGCGGGGCAGAATTTTGCACAGAATATAATATGATAAGAGATGAATATACAGCCCCATTATTAATAAAAGAGAGTGTTAAAATAAGTGTTTTTATAAAAAAAGGACTGAGTGTTTCTGAAATTATGTATTTATCATATATCATTGATAAAGATAATAGTAATACTGATATTATCATGTCAAAGCCAACAGGAAACCATAATCCGTTTGATCTATTAATAGGAACAGGGATTGCCGGTGGTAAAATATATTATACGGTAGGCAGTGAGGCGAAAACGGAATATAATCAAATAGTAACTCAATACACAAACCCGATAGTCATAACCTCAACAAGTGTTGTGAGTGTATACGTGAAAAATGGCGATAAAAATACAAACATTCAAAGTTTTACCTATACAATTTTTGAAAGAACATTATCAACACCGATAGCAAATAATGTATCGGGAAGTTATGAACCATTTTGGTTAAGTTTATCAGGAGTAACGCAAAGTGTTATTTACTATTCCCTGTCAGAACAAGGGATTGATGTATATGACAATATTACCAAGGAATATAGCGTATCGGAGAAATTAAGTTCAAATTGTGTACTCAGTATGTATGTGAAAAAAGGTAACCAGATTTCCCCGATAGTGCATTATACCTATACAATAAGTGAAGCGTTACTAGATCAGCCCAAAGCATCGAAAGATAGCGGTGATTATGAACCGTTCATTTTTAGTTTTACCAATATCAATGATGGTGAAGCTGTACGATATAGTATTGGGACGGTAGGGAAAGCAGAGTACTCGGAAATAGTAAGTGTGTATGTCGGGTCAATGTTAATAAAAGAAAGTTGTGTAATAAGTGCATATAAATATAACAATGGAAAGATCTCAAAAATAGCAACCGTTTCGTATACAATAAAAAATAACGGGAATCAAGATGATATTGTTGTTTCAAAGACAACAGGAAGTTGTAATCCATTTGATTTAACGATTATGACCGGAATAGTAGGCGGTACAATATATTATACGGTAGGCAGTGAAGCAAAAACGGGATATGATCAAATAGTAACTCAATATACAAATTCCATACCTATAACCTTAACAAGTGTTGTAAGTGTATATGTGAAGAATGGAGATCAGTATACGAATATCAAAAGTTTTACCTATACAATTTATGAAAGAACTTTATCAACACCGGTAGCAAATAATATATCAGGAAGTTATGAACCATTTTGGTTAAGTTTAAACACAATTTCCGGTGGCGAAATATTGTATGCAGTGTCAGATAAGGAAGTAACGAGTTATGATAGTATTGGGAGTACCTATTCTAATCAGCTACGAATTGATGCTACCCAAGTAGTAAGTGCGTATGTTAAGTCAGGAAGTGTTATTTCCCCGATAATACATTATTCATATATAATAAGTGAGACTAAACTTTTAACACCGAACGTTTCTTGCAAATCAGGACGTTACGAACCGTTCATATTCTCATTTACAGAATTACTTGATGGAGAAGAAGTTCGTTATGATATAAGTAAAGTGGGAAAATCAGAATACATCGATATACGCAGCGTCTATACAGAACCTCTTCTTATAAAAGAAAGTTGTGTAATAAGTGCGTTTAAGAAAAAAGGCAGTCTTATATCAGATATAGAACGGTACACGTATACGATTTTGAATACAGGCAATTCCGGTGATATAGTAGCATCGAAAGTGACCGGTCCATATAACCCTTTTGATTTGATTCTTAAAACAGGAATAGTTGGTGGAGAAATCTATTATACGGTAGGCAGTGAAGCAAAAACGGAATATAGACAAATAGTAACTCAATACACAAACCCGATAGCCATAACATCAACAAGTGTTGTTAGCGTTTATGTAAAAAATGGGGCGCAATATACAAACATACAGACGTTTAGATATACTATTTATGAGAAAACCCTTCCAACACCGACTGCGAATGTTGTTTCAGGGGAATATGAACCATTTTGGTTAAGTTTAAACACAATTTTCGGTGGCGAAATATTGTATGTAGTGTCAGACAGGGAAGTAAAGAGTTATGATAGTATTCTTACTAAATATTCTATTCCTCTAAGAATTGATGCTACCCAAGTCGTAAGTGCGTATGTAAAGTCAGGTGATATTATTTCCCCAATAGTGCATTATACATATACAATACGTGATGTTTTGTTAGATCAGCCTAGTGTGTCGAAAATAACCGGTGATTATGCTCCTTTTATTTTTAGCTTTACTAATATCGATGAAGGAGATGAAGTAAGGTATAGTATAGGGAAAACAGCGAAATCAGAATATTTTGATATTTTAAGTGTGTATAAAAACTCTCTGTTAATTAAAGAAAGTTGCGTGATAAGTGCATATAAATATAATAATGGAAAGATTTCAAAAATAATGACAGTATCTTACATCATAAGAAATGAAGATGGTCAAAGTGATATTATAATGTCTGACGGCACAGGAAGTTATAATCCATTTGATTTATCTATTGCAACCGGAATAGTTGATGGAGAAATCTATTATGCAGTAGGAAGTGAAGCAAAAACGGTATATAGCCAAATACTAACGAGATACACGATACCAATCCCACTGTCATCAACAAGTGTTGTAAGTGTGTATGTGAAAAAAGGGGATCAGTATACAAATATTCAGAGCTTTACCTATACAATTTATGAAAGAACTCTTCCGACACCGGTTGCGAATAAATTAAGTGGTGAGTATTCTCCGTTTATTTTTAATTTTCTTTCAACAGGGAATATAAAATATATTCAATCAGACACTCCTGTAACAAGTTATAACAGAATAATAAACACATTTGAAAAACCATTTATTATCGATAAAACGAAATATATTGCTTGTTATTCAATAAATGAGAATGATGGCATTATATCACCCATAGTGAATTATCAATTTACAATTACAAATACCAAAATACCGTCTCCTGTACCATCAAAAGTAGAGGGAGATTATTTTCCATTTTTATTAACTTTAAATAAGAGTAATTACTATACGATAAAGTATGCAATTTCAGAAACTGTCATTAATGATTATTCAATGATACTCAATGAATATGTAGATGCAATTAACATCGTAAAAACAGGATATCTTAATTGCTATAAGATAGAAAATGACTTAATTTCTGATATATTATCGGTAAAATATACTATTAGTAATGATTTACCAGTAATTCCAGCAATAATTAAACCGGTAGGCAGTGGAGTTGATAATGTTATTTCTGATAATACGCTGTTTTCAGAAGGGATTAGCTGGTCTGATACTATAAATGGAAGAATGTTAGATTATGTTATTGATATGGATTTGAATAATGATAGTATTACAGATATTTCCATCAATAATGGAACTTTAAATAGTTTATCAATAAATGATGAGTTAAAGAGTAAATTATCAGTTAATTTAACGACGTTGAAGATAAAGGTTTCTATAAAAGATAGAAGTGGCGGATTATTAGTTGATGGCGTTTATAAAACATATAAGTATTTTAATAAAAAGATTCTAAAATCAAATGTTTCTGTAGAAATTCTTAAAGCAAGTAGGGCAGGGAATGATTTATTTATAAGCTCTCTGACAAAAGTTGATAATAAAGTAAAAGGTAATTTTATCGTATGTGACGGTTTGTATAATACGAAATTTGATCAAACACTTCAGACAAACATATCTGGTAGTATAATGAGTTTATCGACGTCTTGGGGAGTTAGTGCAGGAATGACCGCTTTTCATGTATTAGATAGTGGAGTGAATAAAATTTATTATATTTCAAACATTTCAAGTACTTCCGCTGGAGTTATAAATCAAACATATATTAATGGAAGAAATCCTCATGTTTTATATTATAATGGTAATTACCACCTGTTTTTTATTAATTCAAATAATAATATAACAGAATGGACATTAAATGAAATGGGAGTTAAACAAAGTGAGAAAGAGGTTGTTGTAAATCTTTCTTTGTATAGCACTTTAAATTCAGTAACACAATCAGATACTCACGTTGCGATGGGTGTTGAATATTTTGATTCCGGTTTAATTAAAGGTAAAACATATTTGTTTCCAATAGATTTATCAACAAATACTCAATTCATTGATGTGTTTTCATTAGAACAGTATGGTTATTCATCAAATATTGACGCCTCGTATGTGAGTAGTGTTTGGAATGACGATGTTAATAATTACTCATTCTATTATAAATTGCGTGCTCTTACCGGATCAGATAAAAAAATCACAATTGATACTGGAGAAGGAAGTTCTGCAATATTAGGGCGAGCCAATGATGTTTTTTATATAATGTATGATAAAATGTATTCCGGGTATAGTGAGATATTTATAACAAAAACAGATGGTTCTATGAAGATAAGTGAAAAAATCACTGATGATAGAAAAATACGGAATAATTTAAATATGGTATCGTATGAAAAAGAACTTTATGGTGTATGGTTAGAGAATGGAATAGATATTGCAGTTATTAGAATATATTAAGAATGGAAGGGAGTTTGTTTTATGAAAAGGTTATTATTATTATTAAGTATTATTTTTCAGTTTAGTTTCATGTATAGTATTGATTTGGTATGGTTATCTAACTATGATTATTATTTGTATGATCTCAAAATACGTGATATTTTAGATGCTAAGTTTACGAGTTTTAATGATTATCAAAAAAGAAATAGTGATTTTAGTGATTCTCTATTAGCACAATTTTATTATTTTCGAAATAATACTAGCAAGATGCCCTTATCTAATGAAAGAGTTTTATGTGTTTCTGAAATTAATTTTGATCCTCAAATAAAATTAAATGTAAAAGCGAAATGTCTTCTTCTTGAGCCATGGGTTCCTGCTACATATTACTATAGAGAAGCAATGCTAAAAGTTGAATTTCCAATTGAACGAGCCTCTCGTGAGTGGAGTAAATCAAGTAGTCCTTCTCAGGCTCATTTAGAAGCTCATGTAGGTACAGAGTGGGAGGCAGGAACACATGCTTTTAATGAAACTTTCTATGAAATTGATTTTAATGACCCAATAATTCCATATGAATTAACTGAAGGGTCTCCGACAGCATATTTTAATGCAACGCCATTACAATCAGATGTTTTTAAGAATGGAACATGGGAAAATGAATCTTTTTGGTGGGAAAATGACAGTAAAATAATTAAGTATTTTTTGGCTAAGAGCGCAATGGCGAGTATAGAGTGTTCTCAAATTGCTTTTTATAGTGATTTGAATAATAAACAGGAATCTAATATGAATTTTGATTTTTCAGTTGGTAATGAGATAATAATCAAAACAGAATATAAGGTAAAATCAATTTGTACAGATTTATATAAAATATCTAATAATGAGAAAATTCTTCTCGATGAATTTTCATTTTCAAATGATATTGGAAGAGATGCAACATATTCTATTTCCAAAAATGGGATAAATGAATTGATTTTTGATTCAAATAAAATGAATACGCTAGAAAGTGGAGATTACGTTCTCAATATTGGGATAATTAATAAATTTAACCAACGTGAATATTATAAACCTATTTACTTCACTATAAATAGCACACCAAAATTCTCTTTTAAACAAAATGAGATATATATTGGAAATCAATATAGAAAGTATGAAAATAAACCAATAAATACGGTGGAGAATTCATTACAATTTAAAATGAAAATCGGTGTTGATAATCGATGGTATTGGAAAAATAAGAGTACTGAAAATATAAATGATTATACTATACAATTAAAAAACGGGGATACAGTACTTGCAAATAAAGTAACTGTTCATAAAATCACAAAAGAAAATGATTGTTTTTATATAGAATTTAAAGTGGAATTTGGGGTTTCGGATACAATAGAGTTTAATACTTTTTATATTTGTGATACGATAACAAACGCTGTGTTAAATACAACAAGCGAGATTATTGTTTTTAAAAAAATACCTGAATTAAGTTCACGATATGATGTTTCAATGGTTTTATCACCATTAGGATTAAAATCTAGTGTTGATATTAGAGTTTTGGAATCAAAGGCATGGGATACAGATGAGTTTTTAACCACAGAAGACTTTAATCTTGATAGTCAATTGATTTCTTTATCATTAGGTAACGGAGATGGTACAATCTTTATGATCTCCCTTACTGATAATAAAGGATTAAAACACGTAATTTATGCTACCAAAGATACAAACAATAAAATTTGCTATTATAAGAAAGATGTATCTTCAAGTGTAGGAAGTTTTACTCTGAAATACTCAGATTTTTTTGATTCATTAGGAAACACAACGATATTTCCGATAGATATTTTTGGGCAGTCAATTTCTGTTAGTATTACAAGTGCAAAAATTGTGGGAAATAATTTTCTAAATGGGATATATACCTCAAATGAGGAAATAGAATTATTATGCAAAGCATATGATAACTTTCCAAAGTTATTTAATTCGTTTGATAATAGTGTTATTGCGTTTAATAAGCAGGAAATGGAGACAATAAAAACTCTTTACATTCCAGCCTTTCCATCGAGAGTGGTATATACGAATATAAAAAGCAGTGGAATAGAAGATCCCCCTGTTGAAGTATATATGAAGCCATATTTCACGGATCAATTAGGTGAAAATGTAAAAGCATATCAAATCATAGTATCAAATAAGGAATTAACAGATATTGATGATACTGTCTTCACCTATGATTCGACAAAAGAAACTATTTTATTTCCAAAAGATAATATATGGTCATGGAATACGGCTGGATATTACGTAAGTAGCTGGATTGATAATTCAAAGGATGCCTCAATTGTTATCGGAAAGAGTGCTTATTCTTCAAATAATGGAATTGGAACGCAATTCAAATATTCATCATCTTCGATTGATCAGTCGATGCATTTTTACGTAAAGCTATTATATGCCGACAATTCCGTATCTACTGCTTATCGCCAAACAACGTTATTATTTAATAAAGATTTTCGAGTCAGGAAGACTGCAAAAGAGATTCTAAATGCAGGTGAAGTTAATGAATATATTGTGCTTGAATCAGATTTGTATATTCCAAAAGACAAGACAATTACATTCTCAGCAAATTCAGGAGCTGAAACTAATTTAAGAAATTTGCCTAGCTTGATGGCTAATACATCGGTTAGAATTATTGTTGATGGTACGTTAATCATAACAAATATTTATTCAGATACTAAGACAGCTTCTTCGAGACGAGTACCGTTAGGTCCATCAGGGATAAATGATACAGATAATAATGATACACTTTGGGGAGGCATCATTATTCGTAAAGGCGGAAAATTAATAATTAATGGAGCAGAAATAAAGGGTGCAATAAATGGTATTTTACTTTTAAATAATAGTGGAGGTACTGCAACGAACCCGACTATTAGTCTTGAAAATCTAGATTTAAAATATAATGATATAGGGTTACATCTTTATAACTCTGGGATAGGAAAAGTTGATAATTTGACGATTGAAGGTAATACCTTATATGGGGTTAAGGAAGAAAAACCATCAAAGCTGAGTGAAGACATTAAGGAAAAGTTAAAAACTGGTTCAACCGATAATTTATACGTTGATTACTATGATTATGAAAAAGGTGATATTATTAGGGTAGGAGAATAAAATGAAAAAAATATATATAATAGGCTTATTACTAATATCATTTTTATTACAAGCGAATGAAATTCTCTGGGATAAGTTACCTCAGAGTAATTACTCATCAATAGATTCAAGAGTGTTTGATCGAAATAATACAACTTTTATTGACATAACCGGGTCTACTTACACTAATGAAATTAGTTATAAGGGATTTTCAAAAGTACGAACGTTGTACATTGTTTGTTCTGGTGAAGCAGTTATTAGGATATATGATGCAAATGAGGTTTTATTAATAAAGGAGTCAGTAGTTACTACGACGCCGATATTGAAAGAGATTCAAATACCGGCATCAGTAAAAGATAAATTTCTTTTAAGTATTTCAAATACAACCAATAAGGTAACTCGTGTACATGAGATTGATGCAATAGGTAATTTTATAGCGAATCCTGTAACTAAAGAGAATGTAAATGCTGTTGAAAATATCGTTACCTATAGTTGCCCTGATAAAAAAGCTAATGAAAAGATTAAGGTTATTGTACATTTTAATGGAGCAGCTACAGGATTTCTTGCATATTCATTGAGTGGTATTGAGTATGCAAGAGTATATGTTTCAATTAAAAGCACAGATAGTAAAGATATTCAATTTGAGAGTATTCCCTACACATCATATGGGACTGTAACAGTTACATTTGAAGCTGAGACAGGTTCACTTACGAATGCGGATTTCATAGTAGAGAGAAATATAGTCTATGAACCATTTTTTGCAGTCGATATAACCAAAAATGTAAAAGATTATAGCACTGATTTGTTAGTTGATAACGATGTTTTCAGTGAGATGATCGGGCAATGGAATGAAGAATCAGATGAACGAGTTGTCGATATACTGTTTAATAAACCGATCAATGCAGGGAAAATCTTTTTCTATTTTACACCAGGGTTTACTGAAAAGATTGATTTTGAAGGGATTTTGAAAAATGGCAACGTTCAAAGACTTGGGGTTATGGATTCTGACGAGAAATATTTTAATGGTACGAACGATGTTTATAAAGAAGAATATGAATATCTTAGTGAACCAGGATATAAGATTATTGATGTACAAGCAACGAATGATTTATATAAAGGGGTACGATTGTTTCTTAAAAAATACCCAGGAAGTTCAATAATTGGTGGCATTGGTGATATAAAAGTTTTTTCAGCGTGTAAGTATGTACAGAATAATTATTTTATTCCGACTGGGAGTTGTTTTATATCTGAATCTAATCCGGAAGTAATGAAATGGGATAATGAAACGGGTGTGATAAGCCGAGTTATTGGTATTTTCACCAGAGGAGATAAGGCTGAAAGGAAGTTTGGATATCCTCAGAAATGCAATAATTTTCTATCAGTAGGATCTTTTATCGATGGTGAATTTGATCTGAAAATACCAGTTGGGAAAATAGGTTCAGAAAATATACCTACAAACTTAGATTCAACGAATGTATTTTCAAATATGACTGTTCCCATTTTATTGTATTCAAAAGCACCACTAAGTTCTATAAAAATAAATGGATTGAGACCAGAACCGGTTATTGATCCAGAGTATAACCTTAAGAAAGATGTAACATTTACAGCGGATGGGTATTATCTTGTACATATAGAAACGAATGCAAAACAAAATAAACTTGAAAGAATCGACAAAATATTTATTGATACAACAGCTCCAGAGATTGTATTAACATATCCAACAAAAGAATATGTTAATAATATAACCCCAACAATTAGAGGATATATTCGCGATTTAACTCCAACAACAGTTACTGTTAATGGAATTAATGCAACAATGACAGGAAGATATTTTGAAGTAAAAGATGTAGAGGTTAGTGAGGTTGGAGATAGTGCAATTGTTATTATTGCCACAGATAGTGTAGGGCATACGAGCAAAAAAAATATTACAGTAAAAGTAGATAATGATCCGCCTGTTGTAAATATTATAAGCCCTGAGAGTAATGGTGTTTTTAAAGATGAAACTATTAATATACAACTTCATGTTGAAGATAAAAGTTTAGTAAAAATAGCATCTATGGGAATTATAAAAGAAGGTGTTGTAACAGGAGATGTCGTATTAGAAAATGTTCCTGTAGTTCAGGGGAAAAATTCTATATTAATTAAATGTATTGATCAAGCAGGGAATGAAACCGTATCAACGTTAGTTATATATATTGATAGGAATGATCCGATATTTGAAAACTATTCTAGTATAATATATACGAATAAAGATTTCCCTGATTATAATTTAACGATTCTTGATGAGTTTGATGTTTCTTTGCTTTTCAGCACAGGAAGCTTGTTTAATGAAGCAACTTTTGTTAAGAAAGAACTAAGAGAAAATGGATTATGGGCCACTACTTTTTCATACAAAGTAAATATATTTGGAGTTTCAAGTTGTCTTGTTAGTTTAAAAGCAGTTGACATAGCAGGGAATGAAACCAATTCAACAATAAATTATATTAAAGATAATATAGCACCGGTTTTAAGTAATATAACACCGATTGATAACTTTGAAACATTAACAACAGCAGTAACAATAAATGGAAGTTATCTTGAGGAAAATCTAAAGTCAATAAAAATAAATGGAATTTCAGCAATAGCAACTAATGGGACTTTTTATTTAAAAGATTATAAATTAGAGAATGAAGGAATAAATACCTTAACGATTGTTGCAACCGATAAAGCAGATAATCAATCAAGTGTTGTTTTAAATATAAATAGAGATACGACACCACCAGCGAATCCATTAGTTCATGTATTGAGTACAGAGTTGAATATCGGTGTGTATTGGGAGAGTGAGATTGAAACAAAAGATATATCATATTACAATATACGAAGAATACCAGCGTTTAAAGAAGGGAATAAGATTCATGAAGTTGAAATTCCGTCATACACAGATTCTGGTGTCGATTATGAAGAAACAACTATCTATACCTATTACATCCAATCAGTTGATAGAGTAGGAAATAAATCCGAATGGAAATCAGGTAGTAGTGGAAGAGCAGATCCTTTTGTTCCAAATTATCAAGGTTCACTAAAATATGATGGAATGGAATTAGCATGGGATGGGAATGAGTGTAGTAGTAGTATAAACATTCAGGTACATGCGATTGAAGAACCAACCATAAAAGATTCAGGAATGTTTTATTCTCCAATATATAAATTTGGCCCAGAAGGAGTCCAGTTTATGAATGAACTTAGGATTAATTACTCTATTAATAAGCAACAAGTAGAAAAAAATAATATAAAATGGCACTATTTTAATGAAGAAACGACCCAATGGGAGCGAATTCCAACATGGTACGATAGTGAGTCAGGGGTATTAGTTGGAGAAATTTATCATTTTAGTTCTTATGCCTTAAAAGAGGATAGAACAAGGGAATTTGAAGATAACGAATTGTCAGCATTAAATAGTACAAGACAGGCATCGAATGTATTTGTAAACGAAGCCGATGGGTCTGTTATTATATCCGAATCAGATTTAACATTGAAGGGACCAGGGAATTATGATTTTTCTTTAACAAGAAGCATTAGTTCAAATAAATTAATACAAACAAAAAACAATACTCAATCAATGTATGATAAATATTATCCCAAATTTGATACAGATAATATAGTAGTCGGATGTTATAATTATCAATTAAATGAGAAAAAAAAATATGTTGATATTGGTGGATGGGAAACAAATATTCCTAAAATTCAAGGAGAGACAATATTCATACCAGAGGGAAGCATTAATATTGGAGTAATACCAATCAATAAAGGTGGTGAAACATCAACTTCAGTTTCTTTTGAAAAGGTAATAGTAAGTAATAAATGGTTTAAAATCTTTGGGTCCCATAACGGAGAAGTACTCAATAAGGGAAATATCGATATTAAGATAATGACATCAGAAGGCATTGTATATGAGTTTGAAGCTATTTCAGGGAATACCAATAATAATCGTCTTGCACAAATAGATTATACCAATTTTTCTGTAATAGATAAGAATATATTTTTCACAAAAACTAATTTTGCAAGAATATCGAAAATTACGTATCCAGATGGCTCGATATTAAATTTTAAATATGAACCAATGGAAAATAAAACGTATATTACTACTATTTATTGGAATGACCATATAACAAAAAGATTAATCTTAAGTAATAATTTTGAAAAAAGTACATCAATTTTAGTTAATGAAGTAACAAAAGAGAGAATATTTTATTCTCATGACAGTAAAAAAGTATATGCGGGTAATTTTTTAGATTATAGAAGTAAATACTCTTTTACAGATTCATTTTTATCTTCTACTTCTTACTCAAAAGATCAAGAAGATAAAAAATATATTGTAAATTATACCTATAGTGATTATATTACGACCGCAGATAAAAAAAGTATGTATACTGAGAAGTTAAATAGAGATAAAAATGTGCGGGAAAAGCACCAAATTATTATTACAAATACTTTTGATAAACTTGAAACTAAAATCATAATGACAGATAGTTATGAATTTAAAGAATATAAACTTAATAAAGTTGATTATGAAATTGGTATTGTTGATGAAATTAAGAAATATAAAATTATTGAAGATAATAAGAGAGACTTATTAAGTGATATAAAATATAATTATAGATATGAAAAGAAATTACCATCAAGTATATTTAGAGGTTGTGAAATAGCTACTCGAAATAAAGATAATATAATAATAAAATCAGAAATTAAAGAATTTAATGATTTTGGGATGAAAGCTTCACATGAAGCCCCGTATTTATTCAAAGATAATTTTGAGTATTATGGTAAAACAGAAGAAATTGAAATATACAAGACCCCATTTAATGACGATTCGGACTCAGAAAAAAATACATTTGAAAAGAAAGTTATTGAACTCGAAAATGGTGATTCAATTCAAATTAAGAAAGATCCAAACAAATTCGTTTATACATTATTTTATACTAATAAAGTACAAACAGACCAAATATTAGGCGAAATAAGTGCTCCAAGTTCAAGTTCTTTGGGAATTATCAGCATAGAAGATAATGTTTCAAAGAGAACATATCGCTATTTAAATGATCTTAGAACTATCATATTAGATAAGGATTTTGCTTCAATTTCAGATTTGAACATTAATGATCCATATAGTGGGTTTATTCAGTATAGTTCTGAAAAATTTAAATTTATAGAAACTGAGAAAATAAATATTTATATATCTATTATAAAAAAAGGATCTGATGAGGTTGGAAATTCGTATACAGGGCAGGTTTCTGAAAGAGACAGTAATGTTATTTTTCTTTCGATAGAAGAAAAGAATGGTAAATATGGAAAAATTAAAAACATGATCCATCGAAGATTGCCATTAGAGTACGAGTACGAAAAGATGAATGAGAAAATAGTAGTTAATTATATGTATGATAGTTATGGAAGAAATATACAAACAAGTAAAAAAATAATTTTTGGTGATAATAGTGAAAATGAGCTTGAAAAAAAAGATATAATTTACTTTAAGAATACATATAAAAATGATGAATATAATTGCTTGTCACTTCCGAAGACTATAACAACCAAATATGGAGTCAATCAAAGCAATAAAGAGGAATACGTATATACATTAAAACCTGAAATTAAAAACTATCAACTTAGTATGAAGAAAGTATTTGATAATGATCAAATACTGAAAACGGAAGAATACGTCTATAATACAAATAATAAATTAGAATCAATTTCAAGGTATGGAGAAACAAAGTCCAATCAATCGATACTAAAATATAGATATGAAAATAGTACCATTAAATATAATTCCCCGCTTGATGAATTGTCAATAGTTGAAAACAATATAGCAGATGCGAAGAAATACTTCATAAGGGGTTATTCTTATTTAGAAGGAACCGATTTACTGATGGATGTCACCGATGATAAAAAGTATAAAATTAATTTTGAGTATGATTTTCTTGGACGAAATAAAAAAATTACTATAGATAATAGTACCAACATAGAATATGATTTTGATGATACAAACAATAATTATATTCGAACAATAAAGCATGGTGATATCGCACTAAAAAAAGAGAAAATTGATTATTTTGATAATAAAATAAACAAAATTACTTATTACAAATCAGAAAATGAATACAAATCACAAGACTTTTCATATGATGAATTGAATCGAAAGTTATCTTCATCTGATTTTAAATCAAAACAGTATTATTATACTTATAATAATAAACAGCGAATTGATAATATAAAAGATCCATTAGAACATGAAAAGAAATATTCATATAAATATGTAACAATTGATATTTCAGACTTTGGTATTACTAATAAAATTACTGCACTAAGAAAACGAATAGTTGAATCAATTGATAATGATGTTGAAATTTATAAAGATTCATTTGAAGATATTCAAGGGAATAATATAGCTGAAACAACTAAGAATTATGGAGAATTGACATTATATAATTCACTCGGTAAGCCAGAAAAAGTTATTTCAGGATTATCTTTTGAAGAAAAAGATGGGTTGTATGTTTTAATAAAGAGCAAGGATACATATATCACCTCATTTAATTATGATAGTATAGGACGACTGATAAAAACGATATATCCTGAAATAGATTATAATGAATATTCAGAATCAATTGTACCTGCCAAGGGGGCATTACAAGAAGAATTTTTATATAATTATATGGACATGGTAACCAAGAAGGTAACAACATATCCTGATACAGCAAAATATTATCAATTTTATTCATATGATGCTGCCGGGAATTTAATAGCTAATTCAGATAATACAAGTGATACCATAAATCTTAATCGTCAGACAGCTATGCAATATGATCAGAATACTAATCTTATATTAGTTACATATCCAACGGTTAGCAATGGAACGAAGGTAATTAATATAAAGAAGAGATATCAATACGATAATAGTAATAGGGTTGTTGCGGACATTCAAGAAAGTTCCGTTAATGCAAATAATGAGACAAAATCAGAGTATTTAGGAAATTATTATGAGTATGATGGAATGGGCCGTGTTGTTAAATCATATACTTCTGAAGCAATAGAAAAAAATGCTGAAGGTAAATATGTGTTAAAAAGCTCAAATACTGTTAAGTATTGTACGGAATATAATTATAATTTATATGGAGAATTAATATCGGTTAAATATTCGACGGGAGAAAAAGAAACCGCATCATATGATAAAAATGGTAATTTGATAGCAATAGTTAATAAGCGTGGAGGAGTAACCAATTACTGGTATGACGAGTTAAATCGAAAGATAATTACTCGTTCAGGGACAGTAGGCGATTATACAGGGAATGTTACTGCATATTTTAAAAATGGTTTAGTTCAGGCAAAAATATTACCAAGTAAAGTAGTAGAAAATCAAATGTTTACAGAGCTCAAGCTCGAAGCAGATGGGTTCCCTATTGTTAGTGCGTTATTGAATCAACCGAATAATAAGTATCTGTATTCGTATACAGAAGCAGGACAGGTAAAAGAAATTAGAGATTCTTTATCGTTGAAAGAAACATATGAATATAATGATGATGGTACACTACAACAAAAAACTCTAAAAACCGGAGCGGTGGAACATTATACGTATGAAAGTGTAACGAAACAACTTTTGTCACAAACGGTCAAGATTGAAAATTTAGTCCTTCAATCTTCATCATATAAATATAATGCACAAGGCAAATTATTAGGATATTATACTGGAGTTGAGAATAATCTTATCCGTAGGAATGAATATGACTCATGGGGGAATTTAAAAGAGGAATATAATAATGATAATAAAACATCATATCAATATAACATTCTTAATTTGCCAACGAATATAACGTATCCAGACGGTCGAATTGAAACATTAAGTTATGACCAGTTCCTATTGCCAGACTCTAAGAAAATAACGACAGGTTTGGATACTAAATATTCGACACAGTCATATACTTATGATGCTTTAAATTCGGGGAGATTAAAAAAGATAGAAGGTGAATCAGATTTTGATGGTTTCTCTATTACTGAAGATTATGCATATGATTACGGTGGAGCATTATATCAATATACTTCAAGTGCAACACTCGGAGATGCATCAATTCAAGATTTAGGCTATACTACAGAATATAAGCATGATTACAATCTAACAGCTGGTGTCGCTATTGGGAACGACTATTTGAAACTTCCAGGTACAAATGGGTATATAGCTTACAATAGAGATACATTTGGCAGGTTAACATCAATTGGAGCTTCCCTAACGGATTATTTGTATAGTGTTAAGTATAAGAATGGAAATATAACGAGTATGAGTTCCGTTATAGGAGAAAAGTCAACATTTATCTATGATAATTTGAATAGAGTATCTAAATATAATGTTTTTAATGACAAATTAGTAGAACAATTTTCCTTACAGAATGAGTATGATACAAAAGGAACAGATAATCTAATAAAGGAGAGCATTATTAGTACACCCAATGCTACTGCATATAGCAATTCATATTCTTTTGATAGTATAAATCGCTTGACTTCATATACAGTTTTTGGGCAGCATTATAAAAATGCTGGCGGTTTTGAGCAGGAAAGAAATATTATCAGTAATGATTATAGCAAAAAAATATCAGAATCCTTACGAGATAATAGACTTTGGTTACATGAGACACCGATAGAGAAAACAACAGATAATCAATATACGCTTTTGGAGACTGTAAATGAGCGTGTTATCAATCAGGATGCACAAAGTTTAATCATTATATATAAAGAAACAATCAATAACGTTAAGATTGTGGCAATAAAGAATGCTGAAGGATCAAATATTCTTGTAAAAGGTATGTTTAGTCTAAGTTATAAGGAAAGTGCTGATACTAATTCTACTGAAATTAACGATTTTACTATTGAAAGTAAAAATGGATTTAGTAATATTATTTTTAATGACCCTATAGATAACGTTAAGGAATTAAAAATACATTTCTATCGAGATGAGTTTAATCCAGAAAAATTTGTGGAGGATAATTTTGCAAATCTTACGGATAACACAAACGATGAGGATGATGTAACATACGATGTACGATATAAAGCAATATATAATGACAAAATTAAATTTGATGAAACAAAAGATATTCTTGGTGACATCAAGACAGTTGTAAAAGTATATACATTAGCATCTAAATCGGAAGATACTATTTGTTATGATACTGCGAATAATATTAATACTCGTGGAGATAATCAATCTCCCAATTATAGTAGTGTAAAAAATAGAATAACAAGTATTCCGGGCGGATATATCGCTTATGATAATATGGGTCGAATGGTCGTTAAAGCTGATAGTGATGGAACATGGATTTATCGATATAATCTTGATGGAAGATTATGGAAAGTATATCGAAATTATTATAAAATAAAAGAATTAGGGAGTCAGTTCGTATTAATATCAGACGATTATGAATACGTTGCAAATAAGTTTAAACTTGTAGAGGAGAATTACTATAACACAGCAGGATTATTGGTTTATCAGAAAATCAATCCTGACGAGAGTACACTGATAAAGGAGGTGGTATATTACCGCACTCCATTCGGGTATCAGGGAGTTAAGGAAAAGAATGGTAAAACTCGTTATTTATTGAATTATTTGAGTTCATCAGGTGCTGTAACCGCAAATTTTGAGAGCGCAAATCAATCATTTGGTAATAACGACAGTACTTATACGAGTGGTATGTCATCGTATAATGGGTCAAATTTTGGTGCTGAACGTGGAGTTATGAATCAACAAATTCCTATAACGATCGATGGTCAAGCGTTAGGTGAATTGTTTGATTCAAGCATAAATTTTACAGACAAAATAACTATAAAATGGGCTACTGATATATCACAGGATTTGACAAATCATGAAATTAGTGTTATAAAAGAATGTAGTAAGCTTAAATCGAATGTGTATGATTATCATAGGGATACTCGTGGAAGTGTTCGATTAGTTACTAAAAATGGGACAGATGGATGTGTCAAGTTATGGGAAGGATCTTATACCCCATATGGCGAATTACTAACAGAGGACTACACTCATGAGTATCTCCCATTAAAGACTTTTGCACTCCATGAGACTGATCTGTCGACCGGTTTAGTTTATGCTCAACAAAGATGGCTTATGCCTGAGATTGGTGCGTTTATTAGTGAAGATCCAGCACGTGATGGCGTAAATTGGTATTCTTACTGTGGCGGGAATCCGGTTGGGATGGTGGATCCGAGTGGGTTAAACTCTGAAGACTACAATGGAAGCAATTACAGAGATGAAAATGGAAAGACCAAAACACCTGGCGGAGACAGTTTACCTTCTGATAGAAACTCAGGAGATAGGCAGTCAGATTCAAATGGTAAATCTACGAACGATACCGATATGAGTTATAGAGCAACAAGAAATGATACTAATGATGCTTATAATGGGAAAAACTATATAAATAATGGTACTCCTGATAATAATGGAGTGTGGAGTTATAAAGGTGGAAATATTTTACCTGATAAATTAACGCCTATTGAAAGTACAGCAAATAACGAAAAAGAACTTTTGAACAAACTTTTACAAACAGATCCGAGCTTGAATTTAAATAATACCAAAATGCATGATACCGGATGTAATCTTCGTAGTTTAATGGCTATTGCGGAAGACTTTACTGGAAAAAACCTTACTGCTGATCAAATAAACAATTTAAGGGAAACATTGACAACAAATAAAGATCCAGCTCTTACGAATGATACATCATCAGTTAATGCTATTAATCTAAGTGTTAATAATGCTGATACAGTGATAAATAAGGCGTTAGAAACTCTAGGAGATACAAATCATTACGCTACTGTAGGTTATGGTGCTAATGGGAAAGAGCCGTCCTATACTATTCTAATAGGCAACACTAATGCAGTTGCTTTAGGAGGTCGACATTTTCGAGAAGGTAATTCATCTGGAAATATGATTTTTGATCCATCTCCAAATGTTCCAATAACCAGCGAAGATTCTATACGCCCAGTATATATACATTCTAAATAAAAGGAGAATCATGTTGAAAATAATTAAAACCCTTATTTTTATTTTTATTAATGCAACAACTTTGCTTGCTAATGATGTAAATATTTTAGATGGAGTCTGGTTTAATCGTAAAGTACTCGGAGATTCATACATTAAATATACTTGGGGAATATCAAGAAGTGTTGCAAATAGTTCAATTGAATTTGATTTAGATAAAAAAGTATTCGTAACTAGTTATGGTTTGTATCCAATAGAGGATGTTATTTTTAATTATGATTTTATAAATATCAAAATTTTATTTCGTGATGGTTTAACTTATTCAACTAAAATAAAAATTATCGATAAGAATACAATCGTATTTGAAAAAATGGATTGGTTTGATTCAATTGGAATACTAGATTTTTATGGATATGAGCATCCATATTATAGGATAGGCGGACCAAATACTCCTATTATAAAAATGGTAAGTGTTGATAATTTACGATTAAGAGAAACTCCAGATGTGAGTTCAAAAGTTATATTATTAATGAAGAAAAACACTAAAGTTGAAATTATAGATTTAGGTGAAAAGACATTTGTTAATAAAGTATCAGGTACCTGGCTAAAAGTCAGAACCACTCAAGGTGAAGAAGGCTGGTGTTTTGATGCCTATCTTGAAGAAGTAAAAGAGGAACCGAAAAAGTAAATGAATAGTATAGAACTTAAAGAAATGTATGCATATTTAGCAACTATCTCTGATACATATTTTATGAAAACTATAACTCTTTCTGATTTATATGACTGTTATGGTGTGGAATATATTACATATTTTCAATATATTGAGAATAACGGATTTTCGGATACCTACTATCTTGATGTTAAAATGAGAGCAACGTATGATTTACTGGTAAAGCATAGGGATTGTTTTGTTGTAGAGAAGAAGAATAGATGGTTTGCCTTCGGGTAGTTCGTCGGTTTGTAATCACCTAACCCGATCTCCGTCATCGTGACGTCGATTCGGGTCGCATACCTCACAATTAGCTAAAATTGTCCATCCTTGGACAACATCAGCTAATTGCGAACGTATGCGGGGGCTGGGTTGGTTAGGAATTAAACATTTTTAGGTTAACAGTTCATTGGTATGGGCTTATATTCCGCACTAGGTTTTCCGGAATAACTTTCAAATTATTTCGAATATTACTGTTTTTCCGACCATAATTGTTTGGTCGAAATAATTTGAAAGTGGTTATATTACTGATATATTGTTTTGTGACAGTAGAATCTCATATATAACGCCGTGCCACTTGCACGATAAATTGGGAAAACTTTGTCCAAATATTTGGACAGAGCACCTCATATAAAACTATAGGTAGAATTTTAAAGAAAAATAGTAGGCGCATAGGAAATAGAAATTGATTACCAGTATGATCTTTGACATTCATAGTTTTATACCTCCTTATTTAAATGAGTTGGACAAAAATACTGCCGGTTTTCAAGAATTCTTACTGCCCGGGCAGACCTCACCTGTTCGCTAATTTCTTGAAGGTTTAGATTAACGCCTGAATAAGCTTCATTTGGTGTTAATCCTTGAAGTGAACAATGAGGTCTTTCATTGTAATCCGGGATAAACTTTTCAAGATACTTAGAACAGGATTCAAAATCAGGAATCTTCTCACGAAAAAGATAATTATATTTCATGATTTTGTTGACCGCTTCAATCATAGAGTTTGAAAAGGACACGTCCTGTTGAGCAATAATCTTTTTTACTGAAATCGTTTTAATGTATGAGTCAATAGTAGCATTGTTTACCTCAGAACCCCCGTCAACCATAAGTTCTACATCCCAGTCAGGCTGATTTGGTAGTATATGATTTTCATAAGCTTCTTTCAGACAATTAAAAGCAAGATTTGCGGAGTATGATAGTGAAGCACGGTATGCTAAAATCTTTCTTGAAAAATTATCCATGACAATGTAGATATATACTTTTATGTTATCCATAGTTTTAAAGATTGTTAAATCAGAATGCAAAAGTTTATTTGGAGCATCAGTTCTGATACCTGTTCTGTTTTTGCATCTTCTTGATGGCGGTAATGGTCGTGATATACCAAGAATATGAGCATACTTGTAAAAAGTTCTTAGTTTGAAAGAAATAATTTTTTTCCTGAAAGCATCGTAATAGACAGAAGCAAGAGGCCAGTATCTGGTTTTAGGATCATCAAAGAGATTTCTTATCGAATAAACTTCTTTTGAGGTAAGTTGATTCGGATATTTTCTGAAACACTTTTTTAATGGTGAGTCAGAACACTTCTTCTGATCTTTCCATCGGTAAAAAGTATTTTTTGAAATATGGAATACTTTCAGCATCTGCTCAAATCCGAATACTGATTTTGTTTTTTCTATAATTGATATTACTTTTTTCTTTACTCTTCCGGACTCATAGTACTTTTTAAAATCAACCTTGTATTTTGATGTTATAGAATAAATAGATTTGTGAATATATTGATATGCAATGCAAATACGCTGAAGCGATTTAGAAAAAATCACAGCTTGTATTGCTTCTGGATTGCAATTAAGATAATTTTGTCCATAGACTTTTGAAAAATCATAGTTGTTAAAATAGTGTTGAGTTGATCTTGGTATGTGGCGTGTCTCATCGTCAGAAAGCATTTTTAACTTATAAAGTAGTTTATATTCTGTAGAGTATGTTTTTTTCATTACGTAATCCGAATTTTTTATGGACTATATCATTATTTCATAAGTATGCCACTATTTTGTGCACACATATCGTATCATAAATTAAACCCCTTGATTTTTCCCCAATATAATAGTACTATTAACTATGAGTAAAAAGCAAGACACCCATTTAAACGATTATGACTCAGCCTGGAAAGATGTTATAGAAGGCATTTTCCCGGATTTTATTAAATTCTTCTACCCAGATGCTTTTACTGATATTGACTGGAGTAAGGGCTTTAAGTTTCTTAATAAAGAACTGAGTAAAATAGAAAAAGACCATGAAACCGGTAATAAAAGAGTAGATGAACTTGTGGAAGTTTATCTGTTAGACGGAAATACAGAGTGGGTATATATTCACATAGAAGTTCAGGGATATAATGATAAGAACTTTATGAAGAGGATGTATACATACAATTACAGGATTTATGATAAATACGACAAGGAAGTTGTGAGCTTTGCAATACTATCTGACAATGACCCAGAATATAAACCGGATAGGTATGAAATAAAGCGGTGGGGATTTCGGTCTTTAATGGAATTTCCTGTTGTTAAAATTACTGACTATAGAAATAGATTAGAAGAACTTGAAACCTCTGATAATCCGATGGCTATGGTTGTGTTAGCAACATTAGAAGGTCATACAGCAAAAGATAATGAAGAGAAATATAATGTTAAGTTAAACTTAATGAAGATGTTGTTAAAAAAAGGATACACGAAGGATGGCATTTTATCAGTTTTACGATTTATAGATTGGATAATAGCATTACCTATTGTTTATGAGGAAAAGATTAAGGAAGAAGTTGATAAAATGGAGGGTAAACCAGTGGCTTATGTAACAAGTTTTGAGAGGATTACACAAAGAAAAGAAAAAGAAAATACAGCAATAAATATGCTTAAGAAAAATTATGCTATTGAAGAAATATCTGACATAACTGAACTCTCTATAGAAGAAATCAGATCCTTAAAAGTTCCGCAAAAAGCGTAATTATTCATAAAAATATAACATAACGCACATACATGAGGGGAGTTACTACTCCTACCACATATTGGTAGACATAATTTTAATTATTGGAAGTTGGGTATCTACCAACAAATATCGCAAAATAGCGGTTTTTTACACGAATCGTTGCCGTATACCATAAACTTACACTTTTTGCGGTACTTTCAAACTCTTGATTTCTCCAATTGAAAGACCTGTCATCTCAGATATTTCTTCAATAGGATAATTTTTATTTAGCATTTTAATAGCTATCTCTTTATTTCTCTCTTTCTTTAATTTTCCACCATATTCTTTTAATCGAGTCTCAAACATAGTTTTTACCCCCTGTAAATCTTCTATTTTATCCTGTATTTCTTCTTTATCATCATTGCCAAGATACGAAAGATAACTATTAACCCATGATGCAAAAGCATTCAATACTTCCGTATTTTCTTCTTTAATCAAGTCCAGTAATATATCAACTTCTTTTAAAAGTTCATCAGGATCAGAGTTCTCAACATAAAACATTGCCGATATTACGTTGTGTATATCCTTGAGTTTTTCCTTGGCGTAAGAATTAACGAGCACAGGATAATATTTTAAATGAGGAATGTAATCACCCGGTATCGTATCCTCTATTAAATCAGCAATTTCATTACTATACTTCCATTTATTATCTCCACTATAGAGCAATAATGGAAATACCGCCGGATGTTTTGATTTTGTATCCGGTTTATTAAAATCCAAGTAAAGAGAACTTATATAATTCATAAACCTGAAACACATCAACTTATCGACAGTACTCTGAAATTCCAGTAAAACAAATATGTATATTTCTTTACCTTCAAAGTTTATTTTATATACAATGTCTGATTCGGTTTCAACATATTCATCAGAGACATATTCCTTATCAATCTTCTGCATACTTGAAAAATCAAGCTTTGCAATAAAATCTTCATGTACAAAAGATTTCAAAAATCGTTCCATTACAAGCGGATTACTAAATATTTTCTTGTATCTCTTATCGTGAACACCCATATTGACCTTGCTTTCTTCATTATATATACAGTTTACTATTATTATATGGAAAAATCAAGGGTGAAATTTTCAGAATAACTATATCAAAAATATATGAATGCCAAAAGCGTTATATTAGCATAAATGGATTGGAACTTTTCGTGGCCATGTGCAAAAAAACCCAAAATGCTAATGAAATTCCATTATATATTAGGTCAACAAATTCTTTGCGATGTTACCTGATTTTCTCGAATCAAATTTTTCATGTGTATTCACTGATTTTTCATCAGTTTAATTCTTGAGGGTAACATCGCAAAGAATCCAGTAGGTTATCGACAGAACTTTGTTTATTTAAGAAATTTTTATTCTTTACTATATTCTGCTGAAACTATAGAATATATAAATTTTTGACTAATACTGGGACCAGGAATAGTACATCCTATTTCTTTTTTTTGAGTTGGATAAACCTTAATAGTCGTATAATTCTCACAAAGTCTATTTTCATACATAAACTGAATTTTAATTAAAACTGATATTGATTTTTTTGGATGATTGTTTACTAAATATACTTTAGTTCCTAATTGACCACAAAACCCATTAAAATCTAATTTAACATAATTTTGAGCATCTTCCTTTTTTATTTCTTCATTATCACACCTAATCCCATAAGAAAAGAAATCAATATCATCATTAATTATTGGTATTTTTCTTTCTTCTGACATATTAGCCTCCAATTTTTATAATATATTTTTTTATAACAAAATCTTGCCGATAAAACCCTGCCATATTTGCATTTCGCTTTACATTACATACTATAATCTACAATAAATAATTAATCAACACCAAACCATAAAAATAATAATTAATCACAAATATTATCTTCATAACTATACAATAAGCATCAATCTAAATGAAGCAAACGGATTTATACAATATATAAAAAATGTAAACTTCGCGTTTGTTCTAAAATTAAATTGATTATGAATATTGAATATTTCTGAACCTTGCTACATTACTCTATTTTCAAGACAAAGTTTTAATACACTATCTGAATATTTTTCCAACATCTCCGGCGTATGAGAGTTAATTTCCATATCATACTGTGATATATCAGAAAAAACATCAGGATCAAATGCCAGTGAATTGTTCTGAATAATCGTTTTTGCTCCGAATACCGCAGCACCGATTGGTTTTTTTATTACTTCCAACATACCCCTCTGTTCAGTCCACGCCCTACGCTGAAACACATTAAAATATCGTACACCGGATACTGATTTTAAAACCGGAACAAGATTTGGCCTAAAATAATCAGCTAAAAAAGAATTTTTAGCTTTTCTAACCCATTTATCTTTTTCCTTTAAAATTAGAGAATCAATAAGATCATTTTCTGTTAAAGGGTTTACTACTGGATCAACGGTAACAACACTCGATATTTTAGTTGCAAATCCGGTACCAAAAAATCGTTCAAATATCTCTACCATTCTAAGTGATAACACCCCTCCCCGACTGAACCCGGTGATTGTGAATTTGACACGATTCTGATTCTCTTGGCTTAATCGACTATAAATGTTTTTTAAAATAGTAGTTTCAAGATAGTCTTGAATTTTAGTAAAATAGAATGGATCAATCTGCCAATCATATTTTGGATTCAATACATCAATAATTATTGAATCTGATTGGCATGAATCATAGAGGTCACCAACAACATTCTTGTATTTTGGATTTGAAGAATTACGAATATTATAATCGCCAAACCACCAGAAATCTTCGGTTTGTTTAGGATTCCTTCCTATCCTATTACAACCTGTTAATCTGCCAGAGAATAATAAATCCCCTGTATCATTAACATACTGATCTCCGAGTGTCTGTTGACCGGAAAAAACAATAAAAATATTTTTAAGTTCTGTCTTGTTGGCAAACGTAATAGCTTCATCAATTCCATAATTATCTTCATTTGATACTATAGAAAATGCCGGTTCATCGAGCGAAAAATACTTCCCATTATTGTAGATTTTTGATTTAAAATACTCACTCATTTTTTATTTTTCTCCCTCATCATCAGCCTTATCACCATTATCATTAACACCTGTCTTTAAAAACAATGTATCAAACAATTGCTTCAACTTATTAACGGCCTGCTCTGTAAACATACCAATCATAAACGACATCCCCGATACTCCATAAATATTTATATCAGCAGGAGTACTGCCGACAAAAAGACCGCCTCTTAATATAAAATAGAAAAATGATGCAACCGAAGCACCTACTATTGGCTTTAAAAAATACCACCACAGCCAATTATTATTAAATGTCCCCAACCCGATATGTTGCCCAAATGATTTTAAGCAAAAAACCAGGCTACCAAGCATACCACAAATAACAGTTATAATTATATACACCTTCTCAAGGTCGGATAAAGGCAGAATCTTATTGATAAATGTTTTATTCTCGGGAATTACAGGATTTAAAAATAAAGACAAATATTCAACCTCATCATTGGAAATTTTTTCAATGTATCTTCTATAATATACTCCATCTTCCATAAAGTAATATTTATCAAACATAACTCCGGCATCTCCCGACTGAGGGATTAATTCATTTACCCTGCCCTCAACAATAGAACCCGGTAAATTCATGCCCGTATTGTTAATATTCACAGGCCAAACCGCTATCAACAATAATAAAAGCATTATTGTAATAGCTATAAATGAAATACCTAAAACAAACCTTAATAGTCCATATCCTTTATTAACAACTCTTTCTTCAGCCATTTTATCTCTCCTTCTATTACAATGCTTTAAACTTGATTTCTAAATTAGAACCTGTTATTATAAATATCAATAGATCCGAAGCAATACTTACTATGCTTCTTTCTTCAGTAATTGATTAATGTTAATTTGAGATTACAGTTTTCTTAATACATCTTCTAATAATTTCTTATTCTCACAACCGGTTATAAAACAATTGATTTTCCTGTGTTGTGGTTTGCATATTTATTATATGTTTCAGCTAAAAAATTCTCAAATTAACTAGCTATTCCTTCCAACAACTTTTCAACTCTTTCCCTTACCACCTTAAAATTAAAAAACCTCAATATCTCCTTCTTCCCATCAAGCCCGACGACAAGTTCATTAAACTCATCTGTTGACTTAGTTCTCTTAACCACATTCAACGCTTCTTCAACCTTATTCTGCCCAAGTAGCCCAATAGGAAGATTATAAAAGAAAATTTTGATAATATTGATACAATCTCTAACCGATGCAGACATAATCAAAACATCATCAACATACTGCAACGCAAATAATTTATTACCTCTAAAAATAACACACTGAATCTTTGCTTCAATACCTAATATATCAAACAAAGCATCCAAATCTTTTTTACCTTGAAACTTCTTGAAAAACTCCCGATAGCTATCAACAAGTTCTATAGAAAACATATCCCACTGTTCCTTAGATAACTTACTTTTTGATATAGCAAGTAATTTTAATATCCTGCTTTCTGCAAACTGCAAAACTATCTTTCCTGATACTATCCCTTTTATGACAGATACCTGCTCAAACCAACTTATATTCCCGTAGTTATTTACATTAACGCCAATAGCAGATTCTTTATTGTTTATATTATACATATCAATAACAAAATTCCAGCAGTCATTAACAGCGTCAGGAGTTTTCTTTAATTCATACATCATTCCTTTAGACATTCCAATTCTGACATGACTTAATTGTAGTTTGGTATAAAATTTTTCTTGCTTAAGTTTAAAATTGCAGGTATTCATCCGAATCCTATTCCATTGAACACCATCAGCAACGATCTCCGCGGCTGCATTCACCCAGTAATTCACACTATACATACCAGATATCATCCCGGAATTGGTAGCAGGATCCATAAAAGCACCGGCATCGCCACATAAAGCAACTCCCGGAAATACCATTGAATTATTCAACAACATCTTCTCAGGCATACCTGTTAAACACTCAAAATCTTTTTTTAAACCCTTCATTTTATCTTTAACACCAGGTGCATTTTCCTTTATCTTCTCATAATATTCTATCAATAACTTATCCGTATATTTTGGTGATTTACTACTTACCCTTCCATTAGCTCCGTAATCATTAAAGAACTGACATCCGACTTCTACTTCACCATTAGCACAAGGAAATAAAACTACAATACAAGGAGGAGTATGTGGCATAATTGAGTCAGCCATAATAAAGAAAATATGAAACTTTTTATCACTTTTATAGTCATAATTACTATACCTCGCCTTTATTATGGGATCTACAACTTTATTATAGTCAATATTGAACTCTTTTAATCGACCAATAACAGTATTATGCCCTGAGCAATCAAGAATCGTTTTCCCATAAATAATTCCGTTATTAGTCTCTACACCATGTACAAAACTACCATTACTTTTAATTATCCCGCTTACAGCAGTGTTACATTTTATTTCTAAATTGCTATATGATTTTAAAATAGTATGCATTTTATCTATCATACTACGCCAATGATAACTATGTGGAGACTCTACCATAACTACTTCATCCTGTTTCCGATTCTCAGGTGAATGTATAACAACCTTATTCTGAAAGCTAATAATTAGATTATCATCAAGAAAATCACTATCCCATATCTTTGTTATAATCGGATCCGGTGAAACTGTTTCGGCTCGTACTTCAAATCCGCATGTATTTCCTTTTTCAAGAACGATAGTCTTTAACCCCTTATCAACCGCAAGTTTGGCAGCAGAAAGTCCGATCGGACCACCGCCAATAATAACAACATCCCATTCTTTTTTTTCTTCTTGCACTAAAGCCATTACATACTCCTTTTCAAAAAAATATAATAGAAAGTATCAAGAAGATAAAAAGATGTGATGATTGATATCGTGGAGATAACAATACACCTCCCTTAAAATTCCAGTACTTCTACGAAACTAAGAAAATGTATCATAATATTATCCCAAAGACATTATATGAAGAAGTTACATGAATTGCAATTATTTTCTGAAAATATTTTAAAACATAATATTTTTTAAATATTGGGTATATTTAAGTATTTATCTGGTAATGAATACTTTGAAAAAAAATGTAACCTCTGTTTTAGCTACATATTTTATCTTGAGTGGTGAAAAATTCCTTAGAGGGGGTGTTTTATTCAATTTATTGCAAAAACTGATCTTAGCGTGGTTTTTGTCGAAAATATGGCTCGATAGTGGTAAAATTATTCCTTGTAATCGCCCCACTTTTCAAAAAATTCATTTAACTCTAATTTCAGCATTTTTAAAAATGTTTTTTCGCCATTATTACTTTTATTTATTAATTCGATCATCATCTTGATCTTACTTTTTTTCAATTCCGTATTTAATTTTAAGTTCTTTCGCATAGGCAGTCATTTCTCTGAATGATTCATTTTTTGCTTTTTCAAAAACATCACGCTTTAACTGTTCTCTCTCTAATTCTGTTATTGGTGCTTTCTTGAAAACAGGGACCATTGGAATAAGTTTTGAATATTCAATATTTTCTTCTTTTGCAAGCACTTGGTAACTGAAGCACTCAAGTAAATTTATATAGTTGGCTGCAATGATTTTATTTACCGGCATTTCATTTTCTACAAATTGTGAAAAATTGAGGTATCCATCTTTTTTATACAATTCAAAATGTTTTATCGATTGTAGTCTTTGTGCCATTAGTAAAAGACTATACTGAGTCATTCCTGCAAGCAATTTTGCTTCTTTCTTTAATTCTTCATAATCTTCCGGGCAGTTGTCAAAATTGAATTGTTCAATAAATTGTATTTTTATATTTCCAATAAGCTTATTTTTAAGAGTTTTCGGCAATAATTTATCTTTTTCAGTCATAGTCTCTCCGTAATTTTATATATTCACTTTAAAATCAATAATATCTTTATCACTCATAATTCTTTAATTTTTAAAATATTAATTCCTCTAAGTTCTTTTTTTATCTCTATGATCAAAAATAATTGCAAAACAATAATCAGATGATTATGAAAGCTCACCTGTCGCCAGTGTCACAAAAGGGGGTTGAAGCACATCTTCGACAAAAACCAGTGTTAAAACATGATTTTCACCCACGCTAAGTTACACTTGATTTATTTTCCATAAATGTTAAATATACCCATAATTGGTTTGTTATACCTTTTGTGGAACTTTTAGTTCTTTGATTTCTTCTATGGAAAGACCAGTATATTTTGCAACTTTTTCTACAGGAATTCCGTCTTGTAGCATATTTAAAGCATCTTCAACTTTACCTTCTTTTTTAGCCAATCTTTCAAAACTTGTTACATAAGCCATAGTTTCAACCTCCATTTTATCTACTTCTTGTTTAAGTTTTTCTTCATATATTGCAGGTAATGTAATCACCCAATCAATAAATTTCAAAACAGACAATGCTCTACTTTTATCAAACCCTTTTGTATATAACTTTCTAATTAATGATAACTTGATATTATATCTTTCACCGGCATCTTTAGCTTTTTGGTTTTCAATTGATGCTAAAACAACCATTGCCATAGGATTATCTGATTTTTCAAGTTCATCAGTTTTATTCGCATAATCAAGTAACTTAATTAATGGAACATCCATTCTAAGTTTAAATCCCCATCTACCAGTTTCATATTTAAATGGTTTATAATCAGGGTCATTATCAGATAATATACCAAAACTAATTACTTCGTGCTTATATTTATCAAAGATTCTGTAATTATATATGTACATTCTTTCTAAAAAATCAGTATCTTTATATCCCTGAACTTCTATATGAATATACAGCCATTTTTCAGAACCATCTTTAAGAAACACCTGAACAAGTTCATCTACTCGTTTTTTCCCAACTTCATGGTCTTTGAAAATTCTATTTAATTCTTTATCAAGAAAAGTGACCTTTTTAGACCAATCAATATCATTAAACGCTTCAGCATAGAAATATTCCATAAAGTCAGGGAATATCTTTTCTATAACATCCTTCCAAGCAGAATCGTAATCATTACTTATATCTTTCATGTAATTAATATACAATATCTCTACGTATATTTCAAGTTTTAGTCAAATATTATTTAATGGTATTAAATAATTAAGAATGCACTCTATTATTTTTGATAGAGTAGTTTTTGTCGAAAATGTACTCCAGACCCCATATTCGTGGAACAAAACATCTTAAATATTTCATACTTCGAGGAACCCAGAAAGTTAATAATCAGTGGCTTTTGTATTGCATCGTGCATAATTTAGGAAAAGTACAGGTTTACGGTAAATGTTTATAAACTATTATATGAGGTATGTACTTGACTATATGAATGTAATGGAATAATATCATTGAATATGATTTCTATAATTGAAAAAGTAATGTTTATAAAAATTTGGATCGGGGAACTGTTGTAAAAACATAGTTTTTCTACAGCCTCGTTAAAAGGACCCTCCGGGCGGAAAAAATCAGTAGAAGAAAAAGAAGGGGTATTATGACCAAGAATGGGATTCACGTTGAACTTTGGAAGCATTGGCCGTTCATTCATGTTGTTGTCTTGTTTGGAATAGGTCTTATCGGTTGCAAAAGTTTTAGTAAGATAGAGCTTCCAAATGGCAGGCAAATTGACAAAGAAACCGGAAACTTTTGGACAGCAAGCTATTCCGAAAAGAGTGGACTGAATTATATTGCTACGTTTCCAAAAGAATATAGTGAAGAAAGCACCAAGAAATGGCCAATAATTCTCTTTTTGCACAGCACGGCAGAACGAGGAAATGACATTAATCTCGTCATCAACAACCCAAACCCACTGGGCGAAGGAAATGGTATAGCGCCCTATGCTCTTCAAACAGCTGGTTTCAAGTATATAACAATTACGCCTCTATGCCCTAAGGACGCCTATTGGCCTCTAATTAATGATCGATTGAAATCACTCATTGAGGATGTAATCGCAAATCTTAGAATTCAAGAAGGGAGAATATATTTAACTGGCGTCAGCATGGGTGGAATGGGGGTTTGGTCCTTGGCGATGAGCAATCCCAACCTATTTTCCGCAATTGCACCGATTAGTGGTGGGGTTTTCTTTCCTCCAATGATTGAAAATATTCAAGCGTTGAAGGATGTTCCTGTTTGGGCGTTTCATGATCGATATGATCCTGACATATCAATTGACAAGGAACAGGGTACGATTGACAGACTTAAGGCTGCAGGATTTTCAGTGAAGTACACAATTTCTGAAATGGGTAAACACTATATTCATGAAGGAATATTTGCCGAAAATGAGCTTTTTGAATGGTTTGATGTTGTTCATAATAAATAGGTAGTAAGTGACATAGCGCTGCAGGTTATCATGGCGTTGAGGCTGTAGAATAAGTCAAAAACTATGCTCTGAAATACTGTTATAAGTATGCGGCAACGATTCGTGTAAAAATGGGTTATAGAGCTTACCTTAGTAACACAAAGTTTTATTATTGCAAGAACATAAATGATATGTAATAATATTTGTGTTGGAGGGAATATGCAATTAACACATGGTATTGTTGATGGTTATTTTGATTTAATGAAAAATCTCGATAATCATAGGGTTAATTTAAACATTTAGGGGAAATCCGGTGCGTCATGCAAGCACCTTTATATAAATTGGTGAAAATCCAATACGGTGAATTTTCCGTTTGACCGTAACAGACCGGGATAATGTATATGGGTAACTGTATCGTTAAAGCTTCCGACTCTGGGTAAGTA
>Ga0209318_1000053_pt1 | contig 151782 bp, 320 predicted proteins | sample RifGroE1_FD_183999 | JGI IMG/M metagenome (GOLD analysis project Ga0209318, IMG submission 183999) | Groundwater microbial communities from Rifle, Colorado, USA - Groundwater E1 (SPAdes) (version 2) | ecosystem: Environmental > Aquatic > Deep subsurface > Groundwater | place: Rifle, Colorado...
ATTTAGACAAATTAAAAAACCAATATATAAAAAGAATCCTGATTATATTAAATTAACAGGGTATGAAAAATATTCTCAACCTTTTCATTATGAAGTATATGACTGTGATGGAACGATACTATTTAAATCTGATATAGTTAAAACTGATTTTGAATATTCAAATAATGAGCATTGGAAATTCTTTGACCATTTAGATGAAATAGAGAAAAAAGCAAAAGGCCAATGTCTAGAATGGCTGAATAATAATTATCCTGATTGGGAAAATGATTTAGCATATTGGGATTAGGAATAATTAATATGAAAAAACTAGACTTAAATGAACTACACAATTTTGCATGGTTATGGTTAGTAGAAGGTGAACAATTTGAAAAGTTAACTTCAGAGCAATCATTGTTCTTGTATTATGTAATGGTTGTATTGAATAAGGTGAAACAGAGTGAAATGGATATAATTGTTTGGGGATGAAATACAGAGGAATATGTGTGTTGACAAATGTAGAAAAGAGGTTAAGTAATAATATGATTAATATAGATTTACAATATGAAACTATGGAGAAATGTCAGGAGTATTATGATGCCGTAACTGCTGAGATAGGTAAAAAAGGTTTTATATGGTTAAAGAATGAAGAAACAAGGCAATTAATGGTTTATACTAGAGGTGAATATACTGAGCAGATACTTAAATTTCTTAAGAGTTTAAAATAAATCATGTCCAAATGAGATTTTTATTCAAAGGAGAGAATATTATGAATTTCATATTAATTGAAAATATTGTTGATACCTTAGTAAATACAAATTTGATGTTTGACGAAGGAATTAAAAAGACTTGGTATTATAATAATCAAATAAAAGATATATACCCAAATAAACAAGAAATTGAGGTTATTCATAGATTAATTTTTTGGAGTACTCCTAGCCAGTTATGGTCAAAAACATATAAAAAGCCAACTAATGAAGAAAAATATAAACTAGTTGAAAATATTTCTGATAAAGAGAAAATAGTTCTTAAAGCTTTAATAATTTTGAAATATAATCAAATTTACAGATTGAATCATGTTTTTATTCCTGTAACAGAAACTTATGAAATAGATATTAATGAAAGAAATCACCCTCAATTATTTTTTTATGGTTTATTTCATAACTTAGAAAGAGAAGTTTTTTATAATATCAATAAATTATTAGAAATATAGATTATAACATGATAGATTGTGAATATGGTCATGATATTAAAGGAGAATAATTTAATGAGTAATAAATATATGTGTGAAGGTTTAGGTCATAAAAATGATTATTGTTGTTATATGATTAGTCCAATATTATGTAAAGGGTGTCCTTACTTTGAAAAAGAATGGCAATATAAAATAAAACAAAGTCAATTTACATATTGTATAATCTATGAAAAAAAACCTATAAATGTCCTTATAAAACAATAAGAAAAGAATTTATAAAATAATAGAGGGAGATGTTATAATGAGTCATTCAATATTTAAAATTAATTTTGACACTCAAAAACATACGGTATTATATGAATGTATAAGTAATATTAAAGATGCAGAATTATTAGCACAATTAGCAATGGTTAATAAAAGTGTTGATGATTTAATTTTTATAAGTGCAGGATGGAATAGAGGTATAGAAAATAATCCTGAAGAATATGAAAAGGCATTAGAATTAGCAGAGAAATATAAATGTGAAAGGAGTAAATAAATATGAAAGAAATTAAACCGTTTTTTATATCATGTTCAATAGAAAAAGTAAGATACATGAGAGGTGAATTTATTTACAATCATCCTATAAATTTATCTCTTTGTATAAGCATAAGTAAAAGTAATTATTCTTGGTATCCTGATAATATTGGGAAACCATCTATAAAATTAAATGGTTGTGATCAAGAATGGGTTTACAATAATGAAGAAGAAAGAGAAATTGATTATTTGAAAATTGTCAATAATGAATATTAATTATAAAAGGAGATATAATTACATTATGAATAATAATTCTCACAAAGATATCAAAGGTAGTCATTTAGCACCCAATGAAATATGTGAATATTATTATAATTGTAAAATAGAAAATTGTGAAGGTAAGAATAAAAACAGAAATAATAAATTAAGTTGTGGATTACGGAGAGCGTTTTTAATGTCAGATGGTTACGAAGTTGAATATGGCTGTATTAATAATAAATTAAAATAATAATTATAGAAAGGAGATGATTAACTATGCTAAATAAAATCATGCAAGAATTTAACTTAAAACATGATTGGTGTTCTGATTATGATGTTTATGTTTGTAAAAACGATAATTTACTAATTCAATTCATAAATCCTCATAATGGTACAGATTGGAAATATTGTTTAAGAGCAGATTTTCCAGAGACACTTGATAGATGGGGAGTATGTTTGTTTGAAGAATCATTTGAATATGATGAATTAGACATAGTTATTGAGAAATTGAGGGAGTTTGTTAATGATAAAGAGAGTATTATTAAGAAGCAAAAAGAAAAATATCTAGAATTGTATGATGATGATTATAAATTATAATAAAAGAAAAGGAGAGATTAATTATGAGCGACGAAGTATATTATAAAATTTATTATTTAGATCGTGAAGATCATGTAACTGTAGTTTGTATGCAAGATTTTGATGAATATGATTATATACAAGAACATTTCTTTAAAGATGAGAATGGAGAAATATTAAAATTTGAATGGGAACATGAAGCAATTCAATGGCTTATAGATAACGTAAAGGAAGATAAGGTTGATCCTGAGTATAAGCAATATGGATTTAATCAGAGTAAATATATGAAATAATATAGGAGGTAGTTATATGTTAAAATATCTACATTTACAATTTATTAAATTAAAATCATTAATAAATAAAGATATAATAATATGTGCTATTGATAAAAAAAATAATATGTCTTACATTATTAAAAATGGTAGTATTGTAGATACTATTCCGATAAGTAATAATATAATTAGAGGCAAACGAAGTAAGATACCACTATTCTACGATGAATTTGAATATAATAAAGAGAATTTAGATAAGGTAATTAAAGAATACATAATATAATAAAGGATGTTAATTAATATGCTCATTCCATTAAATAAAATAAAAGACACTTCAAATGATTTCTATCAACCATTAACTCAATGGGAATGCATTATAAAAGGTATTTATGCTGGTGTTAATGGTTTTTATCATTGTAAAATAGTTAGATATTATAGTGTTTGTAGTATTGATGATATGGAATACGCTATGATTGATTTTATTGTAGAAGTTAATTTTGGAGAAACTGAGGAAATATCTAAAAATGTTATATTATCACAAAGTATAACTTGTTCTGCACATAGGATAGGTGGTACTAATATGGATATTAGGAAAAGACATGATAATCTTGAATCTGCAAAAAGATTTGCTAAATCATTAATCAATGAGAAGCAAGGAAGAATGAAATGGATTAAAACATAATAAAAGATTGATTTGGTCATGACATACGATTCAATAAACCCTTTGTTTATAAGGGTTTTTGTTTTATATAATTTAAATATTTATAAGAATACTAAAATAAATATGTTGACATTGTATTTCTTATATGTTATCATTAATTAATTAATTAATCCAATCGAGGAGGAATACATATGATTACACAAGAACAATTTAATAAACTCGAAATGGAATATGGTTGTGGATACTGGAATATATGTTGGGAACATGCTTGCCCTTGTGCTATTACTATTGAGAATAAAGGATTAACAAAAGAAATATATGATAGTTTAGTAGAAGAAGCAAGAGAAATTGTTGAGATGGATGAGCAACAAAACGATGATTACTATGAAGAATACGGAGAAGAAAATAGTTTAGAAGATATTTTCTATGAAGATTATGAACAAGATTGGTTTGAGGAAGAAGATTTATTAATAAATTTTACTGAGAAGCAATTACCATTATATGAAAAAGCTGTTCAGGAATTTGGTGACGATACACTTTTTATTAGTGATGAAACATATCATAGCAATGGATTTAGACTTGAAGGATATTATTCATTAAGAACAAAAGAGCATAAAGATAGACATGAATTTTGGAATTTATTTGATTCAATAAGAAAATCATTTTAAGATATAAAAAGGAGAAAAATACAATGAAAACTATTAAACAACAAAATAAATTCGATGAACAATTATTCAGAAGATACAAAAAGGCATTAGAAGGTTTAACCGTTGGTGGTTCTGAATATTATAATAATCCTAAAAGATGTGCTGAGTATGTAAGGAGTAGGTTAGATGGTCACGTTAAAACAATAAAAAGGTTAATTAAAGAAAGAAATGATAGTAGGAATAAGAATAAATAAAATAAAGGAGAGATACATATGTTAGTAGATATTAATTTTAAGCAAAGTTTAATTGACGAATACAGAAAAAAGATTGAAGAACATTGTACACCTGAAAAATTTGAAGAAATCAAAAATCATATACCTAAAAATCTTAATGATATATTTCATAGAATAGACACAGGTATATATTATACTGGGTTAAATTTTAATCACAGAATTAAATTACTCTCAACTAATAAAATTAAAGATAAATTTGAAAGTTTTACTTTTATGAAACGAGTAAATGGAGAAGTGGATTGGGAATACATCCGTAAGTGTATTAAAGAAGGTAAGGAGCATAAAGACAATTATGGTGTATGTGACAATTATCAACAAGTATTAGATCGTTATCCAGAATTAAATGATGTTAATAGGAAATTTGTGTTGTCCTTATGTAAGATCAGTAAAAAAGAAAATAGTGGTTGGAGATGGCATAAATGGGGAAAGTATATAGGCGTTCAAAATTCTCAATGTGAGTATATTGATGATGAATCTGAGATTGAAGAAGTTTATGTTTATCATATTTATGAAATGGAATAGGAGGAATTACATAATGTTTGCAACAGACCAACAAGGATGGGATACTTTTGATATGGCAGGTGTATTATCAAATATACCTGATAGTATGAAATATATATTTGCAGAAATAATTCGTAGTACTATGACAAGTAGAGAATTAAATCAAGAAATTAAGGATATATTGATTTATGCTTGTTATCATAGTACGTTATCTTTTGATGATAAAGAAGTGTTAAGTTGGTAATAAGGAGTTAAAAATATGAAAAAATATTTTAAAATTAATGATAAACATACTATCATTATCGAAGATACTTGTTCAAATAATTATTATTATGCTGTTATAGCAAAAACTATATTTACTATAAATATACCTTTTACTAATGGGTGCTATACATTATTTAGTAAGATAAAATATTATGATATGCCATATTATCATGGTATGGATTTTAAAGAGGAATGTAATAAAATATATGAAATGTATATTAAGGAATTACAAGATAAGAAGGATAAATATGAATTGTTAAAGAATTTATAAAGGAGATAAATTATGCAATTAAAATATGGTGGAGAGCGTAAAGTATTTATATTTGATAAAATAGTAATCAAAATTCCTTATACATGAAAAGGATGGTTGTCAAATGTTAATGAAATTTATAATTGGCATACATACAAAGAATTAAGATATATTATGTGTCCTATATTGTTTCATGATCTATTAGGAATATTTATAGTAATGCGAAAGGCAAATCAAGATAATTTAAAAGAATATGAAAATTATTTAAACACAATAATGAATAAACACAAAGTAATATATGATAATACAGAGTATCCACATCCTGTATTGAATGATAAACACCATTCTAATTTAGGTGTATATGAGGGTAAATTAGTTAAAATAGATTACGGAAATTGGTATTGGTTATATAATATATATGTAGATATTAAAAACAAATTAAATAATATAAGGAGGAAAATAATATGATAATCAAGAAAACAGAATTTGAAGGTATTATGCATGGAAATGGTGAACAAACTATATTTGCAGTAACGGAAGATAGTTTTATGAATATATTTTTTGATTATCCACAGAAATATGATAGAGATTCTAGGTATGAAAACTTATATGAATTGTTGCCTGAACATTGCTATCCAGAATTAGAAGATGGTAAGATGTATAAGTTTGAGATAATTGTTAAGGCAATACCTATTGATAAATAACATGATAAAAGCAATTTTTCATGCAAACTTAAATTAAATTTAGGAGGAATAAAATATGAAAATTCAAGATTATGTAAATCAAGGTATAAACGTAGTAGATAGCATGAGAGGATTAAGAAAAACTACATACTCAGATACTTATATTTCTATTGTATTTCCCAATGGATACGTTGCGAGTATTTCTATAAGAGACAATAAATATTCAGTTGCCACTTGTGATTATGATGGTTATTTTGATTGGGATATATTAAAGCAATTTAAAAATAGTGATAGTGGTGCAGTTAGTTGTGATACCGAAGATGAAGTATGTAGTATATTAAAATTTATTAAGGAATTGAGAGGTAGATAACCATGAATAATACTCAGAAAATACTAAATAAGATTATTAATTTCATAGATGATTATTATAAAATAGCACCTATATTTTACAAAGATTGGTTAGATAAATATGGAATTAGTAATTTCAATTTTATAAATTATATATCTTTTAAAGAAGAGAATGAGGATATTGAAGAATATTTAAATTATTGTTTGTATATGCTTGAAGAATGTGAAAGACAATATCCTAAAGGTAGTGAGATTGTAGGATTTCAAATTGCTGATGTTATGAGAATGATGGCAGAAAGTAAAGAGTTGAATGGATTGTAAAGAGAGAGAAAAGGAGGAATACATATGAAATTAACAATAGAGAAAGAATTAAATCAAATTAATAATTTTAAGAAAAGTGAAGAAATAGAAGTAAAAGAAATAAAATTAGAAATAGGCAATATTACATTGTGTATAACTGAACATCAATTAGGATTGCCGTTAAATAAACCATATATTAATATAATAACTGATAGTGTAGTATATAGTATGGATTTAGATGCATTTATTAATAAAGGTATAAGTTAATACAAAGAGAATTTTAATCACAAAAAAGGAGCAAATAATATGAAAAAGTCAGATTTAAAAAATGGAATGATAGTAAAAACAAATGGTGACGATTACGGAGTAGTTATAATTAAAGATTCTACAAATGAGAATTGTATAAAATTTTTATATTGTCCTAGATATTTAGTAGATAACGGTTGTTTGTTGAATAGTAATTTTGGTATAGTACATCCATTAGATGAATTAGATGATAATTTAAACTTTTATCATATTGTTACTGAGAATGATTTAGAACATTTTATAGATTCTAAAGTAGGAGATAAAATAATATTAGGACAAATAATTGAAGTGTTTGACTTAAATAGAATATGGATAAGAAATAATTTACAACCAACTCCTAGCGGGTTAATGGGAGATTGTGAATAAAGGAGGAAAAATTTATGTATTATAGAGGAATGGAAATAATAGGAAATGATATTTTAAATTATAAATATCCCCATAATTTTAGTATAGATGATATTATCAATGAATTATCTAAAGATAATAATAAAAAAGTTAAAAAACATTTATTATGGATGTTAGGGAAACATTTAAATCATATGAAAGAAACTATAAATAAACACGAAGAAGTTATAAATAAACTTGTTAATTATATTAATAGGGTTGATAGAATGGTTTCCATGATGGATCATAGTGGTACAGCTAGAAATCTCGTTAATAAACATAATTATGATTGGAGATAAATAATTCAAAATCTATGATCCTACAAACCATTGATTTTATTGGGTTTGTAGACTTGTAAATTATGACAAAAGAGACATTTTATTCAAACTTTAAGGAGGAAATATAATGAGAGATAAAATAAGATTGAATGCCAGTTTTCCATTATTTACTGATGAATTTATGAAAAAATTTTTATTAGATGTTAAAAATACTATTGACAATGAAGATATATTGTATGAACATTCTACTAATAATACTAATATATTTGTTTATAAATTAGATGAAGCAGAAGTATGTATTAGCAACATGCATTTTTGTTTAGAATTTAATCCAGAGAATATTAACATAAGAAAATTTATTGATACGTTAAGGTGTGAATATAATAAATTAAAAATTATTTATGAACACTTGGATACATTGTATAAATTTACTATCTACACACCTTATGCCTACAATGATGAAATCAAAAATCAATTAATTGAATTAGGAATTATATTTGAGGAAAATAAATCATGTAGGGATAATACAATGTATTTTACGGTTCATAGTCAAGTAAAGTTTTATAATTAAAGGAGGAGATTATATTGAAAAACAAAAGAAGACAACTAACACTATTAGAAAGTATTAAATTTAATATTTACATTGACAAATTAGGCATAACCAATATGCTTATCTATGAAGCAATATTAGAAGATTATCTTGATGGTTATATAAAAATATAAAGGGAGGAATTATTATTGGAATTAAGCAATAATGATATTTATGAATATATCAACAAATTAAATTTTAATGAAGGTTATGAATTGATTAAAAATTTAGTAAATATAATTAACAATAATATTAGTAAAGATAATAGTTATCAATTAACAAATATTAAACTAGGAACAATAAATCCTTATATAATTGATGTTTCATTAAAAGATATAAGAGAAAATGTTAATTATGGTTCTTTTTTATTAGATAGATTAGAGGGACAAAAACAGGCAGAGTGTAATTATACAAATAGTTTAGATTGGCATACAAGAATTCAATATGATAAGTTTCATAAAGAAGGATAGAAAGGATTGATTAATTCATGACTAGATTACAGGCACTAGAAGCAATGAAACAGGGACATAAAGTAACTCATAGATATTTTATACTCCAGACGAATATTTGTATATGGTAGATGATAATATTAAATCAGAAGAAGGTTATAACTTCGATGATTGGTTTGAAGATGGAACTGAATGGAAGGAAGATGGATGGAGTATTTATTGATAAATATATAGTTATAAAATATAAAGGAGGAATTAATTATGGGATTATACGATATATTTTTAGGTGAAGTAAAATGTCCTTATTGCGGAGAAATACATGAATTTGAAGATCAAACAAAATCTTATGAATGTTCATTAGAAAATTTTCATATAGGAGATTATGTAGATAGAGGTAATGCCAATTACATTCATAAATTTAAATGGTGGTGTGATAATGATAGAAGTAAATTATTTGATATTGGTATTGCTATTCGTAAAGGACAAATAATTAAATTTCTTATAAACGATGAAATAGAAACAATTAATATTATGGATTTAGATAATATTGAAGATGGATTAGGTAGAAGATTGCTTTATGAAAAAACATGTAAAGAAGCAGATGGATACCCAAAAGAAGAATTAAAATATGAATTAAATCCATATTCTGAAAGTTATAAATTTATTGCATTTGGTGTTGAATGGGAGATAAATAAATTTTATATGCAAAGAAAAGCATTTTTTGTTGGTGATATGGAATATTATTATGAAATTAAATCTAAAGAGCATGGAATGAGAATTATGAAATCTATTAATATGTATGGTGAAGGTAAGATGGAGATTGTTAGTTTAGAATTTGCAGAGAAATATAAGGAATTATATTTTTGATAAAATAATCGGTGCAATATTATTTAATTTTCTCTTGCAAATAATCAAATTTTATCTTGACATTCTAACAGAATACTAATATAATAATATTAAAAAAAGGAGGTGAGCAATACATGAAAAATATTAAAATCAAAGTAGTAGAATCAGAAAGAGGTTATATCCTAACTGCTAATGGTTGTAAATATCATTTAGGCACTACTTAGATAAAGATTGTGCAAATGAAATTGCTTTAAGGGATGCAAAATATTATGGCTGTCAAGTTGAATTAGCGTAAGGTTAATATATTCTGCTTTGGTAAATTTCTGCTAGGGCAGATAAAATAAATAAAGGGGAAAAATTTATACTAATAGACAATACTATAATGAAAGGAGATAAATTAGTTGAGATTAGATACATATTTTATAATTCTTGCAATTATATTTGCGGTAATATTTATACATTTTCTTGTAAAAGAAAAAATAAATATTGCAATACCATTTCTTATATTATTTTTATCATGTTCTTTTATTATATTGCCAATACAAGATAAACAAAATGCAATAGTATTTAAAAAATCTACAATAGAACAACTTAAAAATACAGAATATAAAGATTTTAAAATAGATAATAATTATTCAAATTCATCAAGTATAAAAATTTATATGAATAATAAAGCATATATTGTGAAAAGAGAATATGGTAAATTAGTATTTATAGAGAATTAAAAGAAATAATAAAAAGGAGAGATGATACATAAATGACTATAGATAAAGATTTACTAAAACTTGCAGAATTCTACGGGATTGAAATTACAGAAGGAAATGGAGGTGTTATAATAATGCCAGATGGTACAGAGAAATTGTTTAGTGAATTGTTAGATGAAGAATTACTTGAAATTATGAGTTTGAATTATATTTTGAGTTGATAAAAAGTAGAGATAGATGAATAAAATTAATATCGAATATAAAATTAATGATTATAAATTAGTTGATAGTAAATCCATATTAGATGTATAATATAGAAAGGAGATTGAAATATGTTAGCACTAGAATCAATATCTGATAATAATAAGATATTAATAACCAAAGGTAAGAAGTATAGAATAGGGAAAGAAAGTTATAATTATCATATTAAATATTATGTTATTGATGATTATGGAGAAAAATTATATATATCAAAAGAAGAAGTTGTATTTAAATTTAAACTATCAGGTAAGGAACATGAAAGGGTATGATTAAAATGATTAACTTCGTATTTGACTTACCAAGAAAAAGTGACATACTAGATTCAAAATCATTATGTGTGCTTGCAATTAGCAAAGATGAAATATTAACTAGAGATTTTAGAAGAGTAGACAAATTTATGAAATTATTACAAGAATGTAAAATATCCTCTCGTCAAAAAGTTATGATAACATTCATGGGATATGACAATACGCCACAAGAAATATATGAAATTAAAGCAATAAGAAGATTTACAGAGAAGTTATTTCGTAAATATCCATATATTTTATATTTTATTAATAACTTCGAATCTAATGCAGGATTATTATTAGCGTGTATTGCTGATATTAAGATGCAAGTAGATATAGATAGAAAACCATTTGTTGATTATATGGGTAGTAAGGAGAAATTTATAAATAGACCACAACAATCAGTTGAAGTTAGTTTACCAGAAGCTAAATGTATAGGTATAATTAATGATATTGTTGAATATGGGTTGAAAATTGGTGAGAGTGAAGCAAGAATGAAGGAATTAATTAATAGTATCCCATTATTGGGCAAATATTTGAAATAGTAAAGGAGAGAATAATATGAAACCAACACAAATAAAATGTGAATTAATAGGTCTAGAAAGAAGAAAAGATAATAAAGTAGGTACAATCATTATACTAAAAGAATTAGCGAACAATACTAAACATGAAATAATCGTTGATGAATCATTAGGTAGAGTTAAACCAAGATTAATTCAACAATATTATGGTGATTCAAGGGATGGTATTTATTTAACCAGAAATATGACCAATATTGATATTAATACTCAAGGTGATATTTGGGATATTAATCAAGAGGATTGGATTTGGTATACATTTAGTAAGGAAGATGTTTTGAAAAATGTTATTGATAAGGATAAAGTGTCTATCCCTATTGATTATGAGAAGATTAAAGAAATTGCTGAAGGATTAAAACCGGGAAATAGATAAATTATATAGTGATAATGAAAAGTAAATCTATTAAATATAAAAGGAGATATATTATGAATAAAATAATTGAAAAATGTGCATGGTGTGAAGAAGATTTATCTATGTTTCAAAGTTTAAAATTTGAAGGTAAATTAATAAATTGTCCATTATGCAATAATCAATATTTAGTAGAATATGATGATAATTGTTATAGTTATCTTCTTAAGAAATGCATAAATGGAGAAACAGTTAATAGTATATGTATTAAAAGATATTCAAATAAAAAATAAGGAATGGTGAATTATATGAATGAATATGTTCTAGATCAAGAAGTTAATAAACTTTCAGTAAAAGATATGAAAACTGCATATTATGAATTGAAAGAACTTTCTGAAACAGGAATATTAGTAAATGGGATTGTTAGAGATATTTTACGTAAATCTCAATTACAAAATCCATCTTTAAGTATTACTAATGTTCAATTAGCAATCTATGATAAATTAATTGAAAAATTAATATCATTATAAATTCGTGAATTTATAATGATATTTTAAGGAGGAATGTTTAATGTCTAAAATATTTAAATGTAATTATTGTGGTAAAAAATTTACGATGGAATATTATGAAGGTGGATATATAGATCATGAAAATTTTTGTAGAAATGTAAGTAATAGAGATGCGGAAGATATTATTGGAATGCTTGAAGAAGAAAAAGGATCTTCGGATTGTACAATAAGCGTTCAGCAAAATAAATTAGATAGTTTGCTTAAAAGAAAAGATGTAAAACAAGATGTTAAAGATTCAGTTAAAAAACATTTTGACGAGAAATATGAATTTTTAAGAAATATTTTTAATGAAGATTTTATTGAAAAATTTAATTTTTATGTAAAAGATATTAATAAATTATTGAAATTTTCAAAAGAAATGGACTTAAAGAACAAAGAATTTCAAATTGTGTATTTAGAAAGTTATCCAAAATCATATTTGTCATGGGCAGAAAAACCAAATATAGCAATAGTTATTGATGGTAATGGTTATTTATTATTAAATAAATGAATTTAAGGAGATTATTAAAAAATGAGCAGAGAAGCGTCTATGAATTATACAAAACATCAAATAGATACTCAATTAAATGAATTTCTAGAAAAGTTTAATATTGCAAGTAAGAAAATATCAGATATTATCAATTCTAATATATCTCCTGTTAGTAAAATTACAACCTTATTAGTATTACTTAAAGGTATAGATAGTAGTTTAGATGTAGCAACATTAGTAAATCTTTGTGCAAATTATGAATTTAATTATGGTTGTCTATATAATAGTAAAGGAGAATCAAAATTATGATTAAAACAACAATATACTTGCATAGAATAGGCGAAAGATTATATGCTAGGGATTGTGATTTAATAGCAGAATTTGATATAATAAATGAACCTGATGATGAATATATTGGTAAAATAATCAAGCAAAAATTTGGGTTTGAAATGAAAAAGAGTGAAGTAGAAAGTAATTCTTTTGTAACTGAGGATGGAAGAATAGAAGTTAGGTATCATAATTATAAAAGAGTAAATTAAAATTAAGGAGAGTGTTTAATAATGTTATATGAAATTAAAAGAGATGAAAAAGAGGTTAATGGTGTTAGAGTAGAAACATGGAAAAGAGAAATTATACATTGTAATATTCTTGAAGTAGAAGTAGGAACAACGGGATTTCAAGGTGGAGACACAGGACATGGTGGAAGAACATATTTAAGGATAGAAAATTTAGCAAGCACAGATATAAATGTTGCCGTAATAAAAGATGATAACTTTGATACACAAGGACTTACTCTTGAATTAGGTGGAGATGCAGAATTAGAAACATTTATTGAAGCATTAGAATTTGCTTTAAGAGTATTGAAAGAGCAAAGTAAAGAATAACATTATTGGAGGTAATTAGAAATGCTTTTGAATTTTATAATTGACAAAAATATTGTTTTCCCAGTAGCTTTAGAATGGTTAATTGAAAATGGAATTTTAAATAAGGCAGGTGTGTCTTCGGTATTTTCTAAGGAAAAAGATTTATATTTAACTATTGAATTAAAAGTTGCTCCTAATTTGTTAATAGATTACATGATAAAATTTAATCACCCTGATTTATATTTAACAAATGTAAATTTATATGGTATTGTTGGATTTACAATGAGTGAATATGAGGATGAGGATGATAATATAGAAAATTTATTTATACCATTTAGTAATATTAGTTGTATTTATAAAAAGGAAAAATCTGTATAAAAATCTAGTTTTGTTTTAAATAGAAAGGAGTGATTATTTATTATGGGATCATATTATGTAGAAATTCCTATTGTTTTAAAGTTGATGGTATCTATAGAAGCGGAAAGTAGAGAGGATGCAAGAGAAAAAGTTTTAAATAGTGATATAAATATAGACATAAATGATGAAAAGAAAGAATTTGAATCTATTGATTATGAATGGGATATTTATGAAAGAATAGTGCAAGGAAATGTTTATTATGGTATTATTAATGAAATGAGTATTGAAGAAGATGAATAAAAAATATTAAAAATATTAAAGGAGGAATTACATATTATGGACGATGCAAAAACATACGAACATGAAAGTTTTGCAATGTTAGGAATTTCAAGAACTACTTGTAACAAAGGTCAGAATCTATTTGGTAGTTCAATCAAACATAATAATACAATCAGTTTAAGAATTAAACCAGCAAAGGTTGATAGATATTTAAATAGAGATTGGTATCATGCAAAAAGTTTACCATATATCGAAGTTGAAATGTCATATTCCCAATTTGCCGAAGCAATTACATCATTAAATTGTGGTGATGGAATTCCTGTAACACTTAGACAATTAAATGGGAAACAAATGGAAGAATGTCCTCAGTTTGATAAAAGACAAGAATTTGAAGTAGAATTTGAAAAGGAAATGCAAGGTATTGGTCAAAGTTTAAGAAAATTAACTGAACATGCTGAAGCATTATTGAATAGTAAGAAAGCACCTACTAAATCAGAAAAAGAAATAATACTTAATGGTATTAAATCTTTGAGACAAGAGATAGAGAAAAACATTCCATTTATTCAGCAGAGTTTTAATGAGCAAATGGATAAAACTGTGCTTGAAGCAAAAGGTGAAGTAGAAGGATTTGTGATGCATAAAATTATCTCAGCAGGATTGGAAGGACTTCAGAATGAGTTGAAGTTACTTGGTAATAATGAAAATGAAGATGAAGAGATGTTAGAATTGGAGGTTATAAGCGATGGAAAATAAAGTATGGGATATTTTAAAGAATCAAAAAGAAGTTTACACAGAAGAAGGACAGAAGCAAATTGAACAATTACATGACGTTATTGCTATGATATTTGAAAAAGTAAATAAAAATGATATAAGAATATTACATGATGGTATGTGTACAAAATTATTTCCAACAATGGATATATTAGAGGAATATTTAAAAGAAGAAAATTGCAAAATAGAAGATAAAAAATATTCATTTTCATATAATTGTAAAGGTGCAGTAACATGGATTGGTGGTTGTAAAACTGGTTATGTAATGGCAAAAGATGAAAATGAAGCAAGACAAAAAATTAAAGAATTAATGGAAAGAATGAATGGTGAAGTGTGCAATGAATATTTTTAAAGAAGGAGGAATGAAAAACCATGAGAAAAATAATCCCAATCATAGCAGGTAGGCAGATAGATATATCTTCTCACATTGATTTATCTAAAATTAAAATAAATCATCTATGGACATTATATGATGAACAAAAGATGTGGGATTCTTGTAAGTTTAATCCGCAAACAGGTGAACCAGTTAAAACACTAGAAGATTTATATTTACAACATCATGAAGGTGTATTTATTGAGGATTGGGTACACGATTGGAACATTAGAAATGGTAAGTTAGATTATTATTCTAGGGTTGTTGGGCAGGGTGAAAGTGTTAAGATATTGATTGAGTATGAGGAGATGTAAATGAATATATTTAACATATTTAACATATTTAAGAACAAGAAGGATAATAAAATTACGTGTAAAAATTGTGGAAAACATATTTATAATTTAATTGGCAATGTAGAAATTCAAGGTGAACATCCTGTATACCCTCCAGAGTCATTTCAACCAGTAAATATAGATATTAAACAACCTAAACATGGTGATAAAACTATTTGTCCTTATTGTAATGAGCAATGGCATAATTAATAAAGATATTAAAGAGGAGTTAATATAATATGTATAAATATGATATTTTTCAAGTTTACAGAGCATTAATTGATTATGATTGTGGTAGAGGAACTATTATTCCAAAAGATACATTATTGCAAATTAAACAATATAGAGGTTCAAGCATTGCACTATTAGCAGAAGATAAAGAAGGATACTATTGGATTCAAGCAAGGGATTTATTAAACGAAGATAATTTTCAGAGAGTATTTTAAGAAGGAGGAATAATTATTATGAAAAAAATTGAATTAGAATTAACTGATGATGAAGCATTATATTTGAAAAGTGAAATGGATATGTTATTAAGATCATATAAAAGAAATTATGCAGGACAAAGATATGATAATGATACTATGGGAGATGTTTTTAATAAGGTTTATAAAGCATTGTCTGGTGAAGACCATAATCATTATTTGAGAGTTAATATATTAAAATTTTAATTGAATATGAGGAGGAGAATAATTAATATGTTTACAGTAAAAGATGCTATTTTAACTTCATTGAGAAATAGTAATAAGCAAGTATATGAATTTATATGTATTCTTGAAAATGAGATAATAAGTGAATCTCATAAAGGTAATAGATATTGTAATGGAGAATTTATTTTACAAAATAAGGTAGAAATAATAGATATAAATATTGGTGATGTAATAGAATATTTTGAAATATTAGGATATGAAATAGATTTTGATAGGTCTATTAGTCCTTTTAACCAAGCAATAACTTATGAAGTTAAAATACAGTGGTGAGATTATAAAAACGGAAAATTTATTACTAATTAGGGAGTTATATTATGAAAATTAGAAATATAAATAGCGGTGAAATATATCAAGTTTATGGAATTAGTGGTTCAGGATTTAGCAGATGGATTAATCGTTCAGATAAAATTGATAGACTTTTAATTTGGGATTTTGGTTATAGATGGGTAAGTATAGATAACTTTGAATTAATATAGGAGAATAAATTATGCAAATATTAAAAGAAAATATAGAAGTAGAAGTTGTAAAAATGACAAAACAAGAGTATGAGAATAAATTAAAGGAATATTACAATAAAGGAAAAAAATCTTTAGCAATTGATATTATGAATATGATAAAAAATTTTGAATATAGATTAAATTGGGGAGGATTAGATATATTATGTTCTAGAATAATTAGTAAAGTAGCAAAGGAATCGGAATAAATATGTTAGGAGACATGTCAAATGAGAATTGATAGTTTAGTAAAAGTAAAAGGTAAAAATATTACAGGCATTGTAAAATGGATTGGTGCAGATTATCCACAAACAATTAAAATTAAAAATTTAGAGAATGGTGAATTAATAACTTGTTTAAAAAATGAATTAGAAAATATTAACAAACTTTTATTTCTAATCATAAGGGGTGAATGAATATTTTATTTGATATATTATTATTTATATTATTATTTTTATCTTGTTTTATTATTGGATGTGGTATTTGTATAATAAACGACAAAAGTATAAATGGTCAGTCTTATATAAAAAATACATCTTATTTAAAAAAATTAGTAGATGAGACACCATTACCATCAAAAAGAAAATAAAAAAGGAGATTGTATAAATATGAACATTAACAGAGATACAATTGAGAAAATATCTAAAGACAATAATATTCAAACTATATCAGAATTGTTAAAACATATTGACCACGAAGAATTCTTTGAATTAGTTTATGAAAAAAGCAAAGAACTAGAAAATGGAATATTAAGATTCAGATATAAAGATAGGGAAGAAGTATTGAATAATTATAAAAGAGAATTATATGATATAATGATAAGTAAAGGAAGATATTTAGATAAGGAAAAATGTGGTATAAGTGAAGAAGTAAAAGATAATGTAAAATATGTTTGTAATTATATTATTAAATGTGATAATCAAAAATATGATTCTCAATTACAAACTATGATTTGTGAATGGGAAGATGCGGAAGATTGTGTACATTGTTTTAAAGTATAATTATTAAGGAGGTTATTAACATGAATAAAAATGATAGAATATTATTAAATGAAGCAACAAGAGAAGCAGGGAAATTAATGATAAATCAAGGTATATCTATAGCAAATATTTTAAATGAGTATGAGAAAGTTAAACATTTAATACTTTATGAAGACTTTGTAGAGTTATGTAAGAAAAGAGTTGTTAATTTTTATAAGGATGTGGTGTAATTGGACAAAAATGAAGCATTAGACATATTGAAAGCATTTGTAATTTGTCATATTCCAAGTAGAAAATTTACTTGCAATGATTGTCCTTTTAATGGAGATTTTATAAAGGAAAATGGAAAAACTATATTACATTGTACTTATCATAAGAAACTATCAAATGAGAGAGTGGAAGAAGCATTGAAAGTTTTGTCTGAGTGAGATATGATTATTATAAGAGGAGGAATTTTTAATATGGATAAGTTATTTATTAAATGTATTGATAATAGTCAAAATGTTGATAATTTATTAGTATGGAAACTAGTGGATTGTGTTAAGAAAAACATATATAGTGAATTATCTATAGGTGAATTATATGAATTATTATTTTGGGATGTAATGTTAACTGAATATATTGTTAAAATTCCTTATGTACAATTAGTGTTTATAAAATATGGTGATAATGTTGCTACTTTAATGATTGAGTATATAAAACAATCAACAAAAGAGTATAATTTAAAAGGTGAAGATAAAGTTATATTTAAAAATATTATTAAAAAATTATAAAAATTATTAATAATAAATTGGAGATTTCGATTGGAGGTTTCGTTGTGAATACAGATAAATATAGTGATATGATTAATAAATTAAAGAAGGAAAAGAAATTAGATTTAACTGAACAGGAATATATTGAATTAAAAATGCATGTTAGTAAGAGTAGAAATTTTCATGATGCAGTTAATTTATTTTATTACGAGGATAAAATTAATGTCATTCATAGATAAGATCAAATTTTCATTTTTAATACAATATAAAAGGAGAATATAAATGGAATATATTGGTGGAGTATTAAATGTATTAGGTTCACTTATAGCTTTAATTAGTAATATTAATTTTAAAAAAGATATTAAAAAACAAACAGAAGCAATTTGTGGTGGGAATCCGCATTTAGAAAAAAGTCTTATTAAACAATCTATATTATCAGCTATAGGGTTTTCTATGATAACTATAGGTTTTATATTGCAGTTGATATCAAAATAAAAACATAGGAGGTATATATTATGGAATTAAAAAATTGTTTTTCAAATACAGATGATTCAATATTATTTAAAGCATTTGAGGAGTTTCTTAAACATGAAGAAACAGGAGATTTGAAAAGTGGTATAATTAAAAATCTTGCATATCAAATAAATCAATTTCAAGCTATTTCTATAGCAATTAATTTTGTAGAAATGGAATTGCTAAAAGAAATGGCAATGAGATATTATGAACGAGGTTAAAACAGGTTTAGATTGCTTGACAGAATACAAAAATAATGTTATTATGTTTGAAATACATATAAGGAGATGAATAAACTATGGATATTAAACCTAATCCCAATAAGCAAATTAAGCAGTTTAAAAAGCTAATCAAATCATTTGAGAAACAAATACAACAAATTAAAGTAGAAAACTTTATTAATAAGAAAAATATAATTGAAGAACGTATTAAATTGCATTGTGGATTAACTGGTTCTAAATATACTATAGATAAATATTCAGAAGAAAATATGGAATTAAAAATTATAGTAAGAGAAAAACCTATTTACAAAAATGAAGAAACAGGGTTAGATATTTATTTTACTATTGAAAATGAACATTTGGCAATATCAACAGGAATATGTCAACCTTATAAATATTGGGAGAAAAATCCTGATTGGTTTAAGATTATGAGTATGAATAATACTGATGAATGTATATTAGGTAAAGTAAATAAAATACTTGTAAAAGTAGATCATCATATGCAAAGTAGAATTCAACGGACAGAGTATCAAGAATGTAAATTTAAGATTGTATAAATTTTGATTGGATAGGTGAATGAAATGATTAAAGATAATTGTAATAATTGTTTATGTAATAATTGTGCTAAGAGAAAACATGATGGTGCAAATGGATATTATTGGCATGGTAAATGTGAAAGATGCAATAAAAATAATTGTAATAAATCGGTGATTGAGTGTGATAGATATTTAAGTGAAGAAAAATATAAAGAAATGTAATAATTAATATTAAATATTAGGAGGAATAAATTATGGAGAACAAAAATTACCTAGAAGAAATTATTTATGAATATATTAAAAAACATCAAGACCATAATCTTGATAGTTTAGATATAATTAGTCATTTTATGTTACGTGATACATTAATTACACTTAGTAGTTTAGAAGAGAAAAATAGAATTAAACGTGAATATGTTTATGGAGTTAATTATAGATATGTTGTTTGTTGAAATAATTTATAAATGAAAAGGAGAATAATGATGAATAAAAATAAAATATATGTTGTAACAATGTATAGAAATGGAACTAGAGACAAACATTCTTATGTACTTGGAGCATATACAAAGAAAGCATTGGCATTGTCAGAAGCAGATAAAGAAGAAAATGATAGAGGTGGTAAATATTTATCTGAAATATTAGAATATAATCATAATGAAACCAATAGTCAACCAAAAGAAATTAGAGGATTGTTTAGATAATTAACATCATATAAACCTTTGTTCAAATTTTAAGGAGGAATTTTTAACATGCCAGATAAAAATTATCGTGATATGAGTAAACCATGTGCATTTGTTACTGGTGAAGAAATGATGGATTTAGTTGATTATCACCATGCTTTTAGTAGAAGTCATAGTTTTATGTTAATTACTTATAAATTATGGAATGAATTAATGAAGAATGAAGATAATAAGAAATTGGTTAAATCATTGCAAAGTAAAGGAGATAATTAATATGCATACAGAAAAAGAATTATTAAAACTAGCAGGTAAACTTGCTATGGCATGTGAACAAATTTTATTAAGTAATTCAAAAACATTAAGTGATAATATTAAATTAATGGAAATTGCTTTAAATAGTTATAATAATGCTATCATTGAAAATTTAATGGAAAATGAATTAAATAATAAATAATAAATAATAAATAATAAAAGGAGAATATCAAATGCCAAAAATTAAATGTATCGGTTGTGGAAAATCTAAAATAATTCCATCACAGAATATAGATTTACAAATAGTATTAGACAATGGATTTAACTTTGTTTGGAATGTATCAGATGGATTAGTTAGTGAGATACTATGTGGTGAATGTGCTGAGAAGGTTAGAGAACACGTTCATGCAATTGAGGATATTATAGGAATTGAAATTGGGTTATTACATTTAGGTGATTATAGTAAGTATAAGTTAGATAAATCTGATTGAATAAGAATACTAAAATAATAAATAGTATGTAAGCACATGTAAATAAAATCAGAAAGGAATTGATAATGAAAAATATAATTGTAGCAACATTTACTTTACTTTTTGTATTTACGTTTTCTACAGAGTTGTCTTATAGTCAAATCAGCACACAATTAATTAATAAACCAATAGAATCAGTTAGTATTCATAATCCTCCTGTTATACCTTTGAAAATAGAAAAAGAAAATTACATAATCATGAGAGCATCGGCATATACAAAAAGTGTTGAAGAAGGGACAAGCAGAGGAATTACTAGATGTGGGACAAAAGTAAACAGAGGTACAGTCTCAGTAGATCCTAGAATAATACCACTAAAAACTAAGTTATATATAGAAGGATATGGGGAAGCTACTGCATTGGACACTGGTGGAGCAATTAAAGGTAATAGAATTGATCTATATATGGAAACAAAGAAAGAAGCATTAGAATGGGGATTAAAGGAAGTTAAGGTTTTTATTTTAGAATGATAGTATTAATAATAGAATTAATAGAATAATAAAATAAATGTTGACATTATATTTGATATAGACTATTATATATTTATAGTATAATAAATCGGAGGTAATTTTATATGATTCGTAACATTGGATTTGCTTGTATGTCTTTAAAATGTAATACTAAATACAAAACATTTAGACTTGCTAATTTTAGTGAGCATAAATTATATCAAACTGTAATGCACAATATAAAAGAGACTGAGAGAACCATTAGACAGTGTTCTATAGATGGTATTAAAATTTTTAGATTAAGTTCTGACATTGTACCATTTGCTACTCATGAGGTAGTAAAAGGTATTGATTTTATGTCTTGGATTAGAAATGATTTAAAGAATATAGGTAAACTATGTAAAGATAATGAAATACGTTTTAGTATGCACCCTTCACAAATAGTTAATATAAATTCACCAAGTAAAGATGTTGTTAAGGCTTCGATAAAGGATTTAATATATCATTATAATATATTGAATTCTATGAGATTGGAAATGGATGATGATTTTAATATAATCATTCATGTAGGTGGTGTATATGGTGACAAAGTTGAAGCAATGAAGAGATTTATTAAAGTATTTAATAAATTACCAGAGCAGTTACGAAATCATATTGTGCTAGAGAATGATGATAAAAGTTATAATATTAATGATGTTATGGAAATACATAATCATACTGGAGTGAAGATTGTGCTTGATCTACATCATCATATATGCTGTAACGATGGTTTAGTATTAAATTTAAAATCTATATTTAACACTTGGAACGGTAAATGTCCAAAGATACATATAAGTTCTCCTAAGTCGGACAAAGAGTTTAGGAGTCATGCAGAGATGATTGATTTTGATTATTGTAAGGAGTTTTTGAAACGGTCAGAAGGTTATGAGTTTGACGTTATGTTGGAGTGTAAGAATAAAGATTTAGCAGTTGATAAATTTAAAAAAGATTTAATGGAATACAAAAATAATAGTTGACAGGTGAAAATATATAGTATAGAATAGTTATTAGTTAAATAAATTCCTGAATGGTTAATAGTAAGTTAAATATAAAATATAGGAGATAATAATTAATGTATAATAGGATTTTGAGTATTGCAGATATTGATTGGTGTATTAGAAGAATTGAATTTAAAGAAGATACATTGGTATGTCACAAAAAATTTGGTGTTGGAATAGTATTACATAAAGATTATGAGATTATGAATAATCCAAATGTATTTGCTGAAAATTATTGGTATGTATGTTTTGATAAATCTACAGATGGGAAAGTAATAAGAAGTATAAGAGCAGATCAATTAAAAAGTATTAAGAATAAAGAAGAAGCAAAATATTATGATTGGAATAAACATAATGATAAATTGATTAATGCTTATAGAAAAGGAGAATATTATAATTAAAAATAAAATAAGGAATGATTTCCACATCATTCCTTAGACAAAATTTTTATATCTTTGATAGGATAGTAAATAAATTCTGCTTTGCCTATTATATCATATATAGGAACTGTTCCCCAATACCTACTATCGTAACTATTGTTTCTATTATCACCCATTAAGAAATAATTATTATCAGGTATCTTATAAGGTGAAAAATTGTTAATAGGTGGTGCAGATATATATGATTCTCTCAATGGTTCATTGTTAATATAAACTATACCATTATTAACACTTATAGTTTCATTAGGTAAACCGATAACTCTTTTCACAAAAGGTTTATTGTCAGATTCTATTGGAGGATTAAATACAACAACGTCACCTCTATTAATATCTGTGAATTTATAAGTGAATTTACTTGTTATAATACGATCACTAATATTTAATGTTGGAATCATAGAACCACTTGGAATGTAATAAGCTTCAGCAATATAGGTTCTAAATACAAAGAAAAATACGAGAGTTATTAATAAGGTTTTAGCATATTCTAAGATTGTTTTCTTCATGTTTTAACCTCCTTGATTATTGATAGATTTAATTATATCATAATTAAATATAGTGAGCAAGAAATAGCAAGTAAACAAACTGTAAAGTTAAATACCTTGACACTAACAAAGTATTGATATATAAAGGTTTTAAAAAGTGTAAATCATTACAAAAGAATGGTTTTATGATGAAATTAAAAAGGAGTGTATTATGAGTAAGCATTATGAATTTATACATAAAAAAGTAATAGATATTTGTAATTGTATTTTTGGTAATATAAAAACAAAAACAGATGCAAAAGAAACTATATTACTAATGATTGCTACATCTTGTAAATTATATGAAAGTGACAATAACTTCAGAAATAAAATTAATGAAACTGAAAGATATATAAAATTAAAAATGAAATTGGAAAAATTATAATAATAAAAAGGAGAATATAAAAATGTTTACTTGTTATAATGAAGATACTCATAATTGTGACGGTAGATGTCAAGGTGCATCAGATTGTCCTTTAGCACATGATATAAATATAAGTAAAAGAGTAATGAAATTATATATTAAACAAGCAATCGAACGGAAGAAAGAATGGGATAAATTTACTGAAGAATTACATCAAGATGAAGAATTTATAAAAGAAATTAAAAGTATTTTAGATAAATTTAATTATGGAAGGAGAGCAAATAAATAATGAATAAAATTGATCGTTTAATTTATGAATCAGAAAAAGGTCAATCAATCCATAATTTTGCAGAAGAACTTTGTGAAGAATATAAATTAAACAACATAGAATTTTATGGTATATTCAATGATATTAAATTAGTAGTAAATCAATATGAAAATCCTATGTCTTTGTATTGGCAGTATATGTATAAAAGAGAATTAGAAAGGAGTAGATAATTATGAAATACCCAAACTATATTAAAATCTACTTTGATAATGAAGAATGGTGTGAAAAATTAAACACAAAGAAGAAAGAATATTTTTCAGAGGATTTAGCATTAAGTTGTACAAAAGGTAAAGAAAATGAATTAGTTGTTTTTGAAAGTGAAACTTATTCTATAGAAGATTTAAAAAACGATGGGTTGAAATATGAAAAGATAACTGAAAAAGAATACAAAGAATTTATAAGGCAAAAACTTAAACAGCAATTTAAAGAAGAAATAGAGAGATTGTATAAAAGAATAGAGGAAACTAAAAGAGAAGAAGAATTGATTTTAAGTAAGTATTGTTAATAGGGGGAGAATTAATTTATGAAATATATTTGTAAAAGCATTGAAAAATGTCCTTGTCAAAATTATGATACTGAATTACGAACAATGACTTGTGATAGTGAATTTAAAGAAGATTGTTCACATTGTTTTGAAGCAGAAAAGAATGAAGAATCATCTTTAAGATGTCCAGTATGTAAATATAAATATCAATCGTGAAGATTTAATAGAAATTATGAGTGATAACAATTTTTATATTTCTAATCCAGAAATAAAAGAATATCCTTGGCTTAGTGATAAAGTAAGAATAGTACTATTTGGCTGTCCGAAGTGTCATAGTATATGGTTTGTAGATTGAAATAAATATAATTAGAAAGGAGAAAATAAATTATGCGTATAACTATTGACAAAAAATTATATTTCAAACCAGTTAATCTACCAATTAAATTCAATAAAAAGTTATCTTGTGTAAATTGTATATTATCAAAAACATGGCCTTGGGTTTTGACATTTGGATTGTTTTATGGATTGGCTGTTTTAGGGTTAAGGTGTTTTTAAATTATATATAAAAGGAGATATAAATATGAAAATAGAATTTGAAATTCCTGATTTAAAATTTAATGTTGAAGATATTGTAGAAATTAAGAATACTGAAAATGATAAATCAATATTTGTGAGAGTTGAATCTTATGAAATATCAGGTAATTGGATACATAGTGATAAGCATACGACAGTAAGAGAAAATAAACATTGTTTTTATAATACAACGGTACAGTTAAATAGTTATTACAATACTAGTGATATAGAATTAATAAGACCTGGGAAAATTATATGTTTTAGTATAGAAAGATTAGAAAAATTCAAAAAGGTAAATTGGGATTTGCAAGTTACAACACCTGATACAATAGAAAATATAGATCGAAGAGAAAAAGAATGGTTAAAGAGCAAATTAGAAATTTAGATAGTCTATAAACCCTTATAATATAAGGGTTTATAAAACACAAAATCATGACAAAAGTGTAATTTTATGCAAAGTTGAAAAAGGAGATTAAAATATATGAGATATTTAATTTGGTATTTTAAAAGTTGTTTCTGTAAACATGAATGGATATACGAAGAAAGAAAATGGACGGGTTCTAGTCTTTTAGGACAACAATCTAGTGGAGTAACTGTTTCTGCAACATGTAGTCAATGTGGATGGCATAGAAAATATGAAAAGTTTTAATAAATAATTCTTGCAACATTACTAAAATGATAATATAATAATAAGCAAGTAAATAAACAAGGAGGAATTTATCATGTCAAGAACAACACAATACATAGGGTTATCATCTAGAGCAGAGGAGTTTTTAAATAAACATAAATACATTAAATTATGTGATTATCATATGACAGAGGGTATGTTTGGTGAGCCAGTTTTAGGAAGTATTTATGAATGTACATTGCAAAGAGAAGGTATGTATAGTATACCTGATAATAGATACATGGAAGATTATAAGGAAACTTATGCAGAAGTAGTTCAAGCAACACCTTGGAGTGGTGGTATGATGATTTTTACTTGTTTACAAGAAATTCAGACAGGTAGAAGGATAGGTGAATGGACAAAAGAAGAAATTAATAGTTAAGGAGGTAAATTAAATAATGGTTATTAAAAACAATTATGATACTATAGAAAAATTATATAAATTAAAAGATAAAACAAGTATATTTGAATTTCTTGATAGTAATAGTTATTTAACTGATTTTCTTATTGATGCTCATAAACAAATAGTAAATATTTTTGAGAATTCAGTTATTCAATTAAACCTAGTGATAGATGAAGGGATAGAAAGTTTGTTTGCAAACATTTTTACAGATTTATTAGTTGATGAAGCAATGTCAAAAATGGACTATTTAGATGAGAATTGGTTTTTGAGTAATATGGATAAAGCAAAAGGAAAGTTTAATTTTGATGTAGAATGGAATTTTAATTAAATATAAATAAATAAGGAGATTAAAAATGAGAGGTAAAAGAATTGTATTATATATGTTACTAAGTATGTTATTAGGATTTTTAAATCAATACTTTAAAATATTTATTATTAACTACAGTGTAAAGTATATGATGGATGCGTGTGTAATATTTTTTGGTATTATGTTTTTCTTATCAATGTTTGATTATTACTACAGTGTACATTGATTTGTTAGATAAATAAATATAAATTTATAAAAAATAAGGAGGAATTTATCATGCGTGAAGATTTTGAAAGAAAGTTAACTAAAAACGAATTTGATAACTTAATAAAAGTATTAAACAGACACTTTAAACCTAAGTCAGTATTAGAAATCTTTGAATATTTCATGGAAAAAGGTAGTTATACATGGACTAAAGGTAAATTTACTAATAAGATCGGATTATTATATAAAACTCATGCCGATATTATGTTACATAAGATTAATAAGCAAGAAGATTTAGAAATACTCAAAGATATGATTGATAGTGAACAAGGTGAAAATAAACAATATTTCTTGTTTATCAATTATCATAAAGCACTTCAAATGTGGAGATTAGAAGATGATAGATGTATATGGGGTGTAGACGTACATGAGAATTATAAACCATTGCAGAGTGAATATTTTTTAAGGTTAAGAGAATTGAAAGAGAAAGAAAGACAGAAAAATTTAAATGAATTTTACAATAAATACGTCGAAGAAATTGAAGTAAAAGATAATCATATAATTAATGGAACATCTGGAGTATGTAATCGTTGTAACACATATAATACACTTTATTATTCTGAAATTATTAATAAATATGTTTGTAAAAATGTTGGGATTATATTAATGACACAGATAATAATGAAGAATTGCAAATAATTATAGACGATGTATTTGAGAAATATGATAATGAATAATATGAGGAAATTCTGGTTTCGTTTTAATATTAAATAAAAGGAGATATATAAATAATGGCAACATGGATAGATGGTAAAGCATTTGTACCTGAAATAAGTGAAGAAAAATTAAGTAGTTTAATTGAGAAAATTGTCCCTGTGGTAAGGGAAAATAATAAATTGTATCAGATTAAAATACCTGATTTACGTAATGTGGCTTATACATGGGATTATAAAGTTGTTGAAGAATGTAAAAATCTAAAAGAAATTGTAAGAATCAAAACTCATCATTATTGTGGATATTATGGTTTATTCAAACCAAGTATTGCTGAAGTATTATCTCAAATACCTGAAGATTTTATTGACAAAGTAAATGCTTTTGAAATTATTAGTGATGTTTGTTCTGGAACAGATGATGAAACAAAGATATTTAAAGAAGGTAATGGACATTTAGCAACTACGATATTATATGAAAAATTATAATTTGGAGGGAAATAATTAATGGGATTTATGACAACATTAACATTTCTTAATGATGGATTTGACCAGATTGAAAAACATCCTGAACAATTTATTGAAGCAATTAAATTAGGTATTAACGGAATTGATAAATACCATAAAAATTCAGGTAGAAAGTTTATTACTACTCATGGTATTGGGTTTCATGTAAATTTAGTAAAAGTTGCTAAATCTCATCATGCAGATGATTATAGATTATATTTAGTTGGTAGAAATACAATGACCACATTTGGATATGCGAATGAGATCGATGATATTAAATATAGAAAAGAATTAGTAGAAATAGCTAAGTTTATTATTGAGGAAGAAGAAAATAGGATTAAAAAGTTAGAAAAACATTTAAAAGGAGAAATAGAATATGAATAAAAAAGATGGTTTAGGTGACAGAATGAAGAATTATGAAAATGTTACACGTAATCATTTAATTAGGAGAGTGCCAGTTATAATTCGCATAGACGGTAAGGCATTTCACTCATTTACAAAAGGATTTCAAAGACCATTTGATGAAATATTAATTTCAACTATGCAACAAACAGCAAAATATTTTTGTGAGAATATTCAAGGTTGTAAATTAGCATATACACAATCAGATGAAATAACTTTGTTATTAACTGATTATGAAACTATTGGAACGCAGGGATGGTTTGATTATAATATTCAGAAAATAGTGTCTGTATCTGCAAGTATGGCAACATTAGCATTTAATAAAATATTTAGAAATATATATGATGAAATTGATTTAGAAAATATATCAGATTATGTTGACATCTATCGAAAAAGAATTGGTAATGCAATGTTTGATTCAAGAGTATTCAATATTCCCAAAGAAGAAGCATGTAATTGTTTTATTTGGAGACAGCAAGATTGCACAAGAAATGCTATTGAAATGGTAGGTAGAAATTATTTTAGTCATAAAGAATTGCACAAAGTAAATTGTAATCAGATTCAAGAAAAATTATTTCAAGAAAAAGGTATTAATTTTAATGATTTACCAACTTATCAGAAACGTGGTAGTTGTATAGTTAAAGAGCAGTATGATAAGGACGGTACTGAACGTAGTAGATGGATTATTGATAAAGATATACCTATATTTACTCAAAATAGAGATTACATTGAGAAATATTTGTAAAAATTAAAAAATTACTTCAAAAGGATGATTTGGTTATGAATTTATTAGACAATAAAAATTTTATGGAAAATGTTTATAAAAAATTTCCAAGAAAGGATATGTATCCTAATACCTATTATGATGGATTACATAATTGTTTTGATAATTCACAAGTAATTTATTGTGGATTGGATACAGATATTCGCAGATGTAATCTATGTGGTGATGAATGGGAATGTAAATGTAATTTTGATAATAATTTTAGTTAAAATTATGAAAAATAATCCTTGACAAATAAACAGAATATTAATATAATAGTAAACAGATACAGTAATGATAAAAACAAAAATAATTAATAAAATAAAAATATAAATAAAAAAGGAGATTAAAAACATGTCAAACTTTAAAAATTTCAAAATTTTATTCCAAAAGAATTTTCAAGAATTAACTAAAGATGTTAGTCATTTGTTTCAAGTAGAATTAAATAAAGATGAATTATGGGAAAAAATTTATCTTGAGAGTTTTAGACCAGAAGATAATCCAATCTTTAGAGAACGCAGAGAATTTGATTGTACTTGTTGTAGACAATTTATCAGAAATATTGGAAATGTAGTTCTTCTAAAAGATAATCAAATTAAAACTATTTGGGATTTTGATGCAAAAAGTGAAACATTTCAGCCAGTAGTTGATGCTTTAGATAAATATGTTAAATTACATATTGTCTCAGATGTGTTTGTTAGTAAATTAAAGAAAATTGGCACAGATAAGAATTTTGAGCAATTATCGAATGGACAAATTAATACATGGGAACATTTTTACTTAGAACTTCCGCAGAAATTTTTAGATCGATCAGGAAAATCCGAAGGTGAAATTAAAGGTGAATTTAGAAGTACGAGAGATGTATTTAAAGGTTCATTAGAAAAAATTACAGAAGATAGTTTATTAACTGTTTTAGAGTTAATTTCTCAGAACAGTTTATATCGAGGAAAAGAATGGGAAGGTGTATTGACGGAATTTTTAAAGTATAAGAAAGAATATGATAAATTAGAAACAACAGAAGAAAAAGAAAATTATACATGGGAACAGTCAGTTAAAGTTGGTGGTGCTGTTGGCAGAATCAAGAATCACTCAATGGGAACATTGTTATTAGATATTAGCGAAGGAATGGATTTAGATAAAGCAGTTGGTAAATTTGAATTTATTGTAGGAGATGGATATAAAAGACCAAATCCAGTATACACAGAAAGAATGTTAAATGATTTTAAAAATAAGATTATTGAATTGGGATATTTAGAATCGTTAGACAGAAGATTTGCTAATCTAAATGATATAACTATTAACAATATCTTATTCTCTAATAAAGATTCTGCAAAGAAAATGCAAGGTGGATTAGATGTATTTGATGAAATGTCAAAAAATATTCCTCTTAATCCTAAAAAATTTAATAAAGTTACTGAAATTTTAATTGATGATTTCATTGCGAATGTATTGCCAATAACAAGAGAAATTGAAGTCTTCTTAGAAAATAAACATGCTAGTAATATGGTATCATTAATTGCACCTGAGAATAAAGACAGCAAAACAATATTTAAATGGGATAATAACTTCTCATGGGCATACACAGGGAATATAACTGATAGTAGTATGAAAGAAAGAGTTAAATCAGCAGGTGGAAAAGTAGATGGAGTATTAAGATTTAGTATTCAATGGAATGATGACAATAGTAAACATGATAGAAATGATCTTGATGCACATTGTATTGAACCTAATAGTAATGAAATTTATTTTGGAAATAAAACAAATAGATATACAACTGGACAATTAGATGTTGATATAACTAATCCACAAAGAAATAATCCTGCTGTTGAGAATATAACTTGGTTAGATAGAAATAAAATGCAAGAAGGTGTCTATAAATTCTTTGTTAATAATTTTGCTCATAGAGGTGGGAAAGAAGGATTTAGAGCAGAGATTGAATTTGATGGTCAAGTATTTAGTTTTGATTATGGAAAAGAATTAAGACAAAGCGAGAAAGTTTTAGTGGCAGAAGTTACCTTTAGTAGAATTAAGGGATTTAGTATTAAAGAAAAACTACCATCTAATATATCGAGTAAAGAAGTATGGGGATTGAAAACTAATCAATTTATTCCTGTGAGTGTGATTTGTTATTCACCGAATTACTGGAATTTGCAACAAGGAATTGGGAATAAGCATGTGATGTTTATGCTGAAGGGTTGTATTAATAATGAGAAACCGAATTCAATGTTTAATGAATATTTGAATCAAGAATTAAATCAACATAGAAAAGTTACAGAGGCATTGGGTAGTAAAATGGCAGTTAAAGATACACCAAATCAGCTTAGTGGATTAGGTTTTTCGTCAACTAAGAGAAATGAATTGCTAGTGAAGATTAAAGGACAGACTGAAAGAATGTTAAAAATTAAATTTTAAATAAAATAAAATATAAAATAAAAGGAGAAATGATTATTATGACAATGCAAAATGTAAATATGTTTGAAATGGCAGTTAAAAGTAAGTTTAGATTTCCTTATAAGGGCATGATTAATGTTGAGGATTTATTTGATTTATCATTGAATGATTTAAATGTTGTTTATCAAACCTTAAAGAAACAACAAAAACAAACACAAGAAGAAAGTTTACTTGAAGTTAAATCTCAGGAAGATCAAGAATTGGACATTAAGATTCAAATTGTTAAACATATTTTTGATGAAAAAGTAAATGAAAGAGAAATGAAACTTAAAGAGAAAGAATTTAAACAACATGAACAAAAAATTATGGCAATAATTGCAAAAAAACAAGATGCAGAATATGAAAATATGTCCATTGAAGAATTGAATAAGATGATTAGTAAATAGTTTTAAATGGTAGGGAGTAATATAAACATACTCCCTACTAAAATAATAACAATAAATTATTTTTAAAAAGGAGAAAATATAATATGAAAGGTAAAGATGCTTTTAAATTATTAGAAGAAGGTATTCTTAAAAAAGGTGTAAAAGTAAAGATGAGTAGTCTTAAAGATTTTGATAAATTTACAGAAATTGATGATGTTTTTGTAAAAAGAGCAAGACCAGGAAGATTAGAAGATGATTGGGTTGTTGTTATGATTGATGGACAATTATATGATGCTTTTTGGATTGATGAGATAGAAGGTTATAATATTTAATAAAAGGGAGAAAATATTATTATGTTTAATAAAATTAAAAAAGATATTATACCACCTGAATACATATTGCCTGAAAATGTACCTTTAGGTGAGGTTAAATATATTACAGATGGGCAATTTATTAAAGATGAACGATTTATATACAATGGTTATATGTATAAATATCATCATAATGCAATATCTACTTTAAGTTCATTTTTAGGATTTAATGATGGTAAACATGCATACATAAGAGGAGAAAAATATAATACATACAAATAAAAGGAGATAATAATTATGAATATAAATGAAATATCAGATGAAGAATTAAATAATCTAAAATTAAACATATTAAAAGAAGAAAATAAACGTAAAAATAATGATAAAGAATATATTCCAATAACAAGTATAGAAGAGTTGGTAAAACTTGTTAAAAATAATCACCAATTATATTATAAATTATTAAATAAATATTGGAAAGTAGATTATGCTAATGTGGTATATTATAATCCAAGTAGGGGAAGATATATGGTTAGTTTTGGAGCAGGTCATATGTCTAATCAAGTAGATGAAAATTATGGTTGTTGGTCATGTAATATGGCAGGTGGAGGCAGAAATAATATTTGGTCAGGTTATTATATGTTTATAAAAAATAAATAATAAATATCATTACCAAATAATATAACATGATATTTAAAAAGGAGCAAAATTTATGAAATCAATATTTCAATTTAAAATATATGAATATTTTTATAAAATAGAAAATTATTTATCAATTGATTATATAAAAGATGTCTATCTTATAGGTACTGATATAAAGCATGAAAGAGTATTACCAATACATACTCTGAAAGATAATGAATTGATGGTATGTAAATACAGTTTGTTTAAAGAAATAATAGATTATTATGAAACAGATAAATATAATTGTAGGTTTAAAGAAAAAGATAAAATATGTATAGATGATGAAATATATGAAATTATAAGTTGTGTATATGGAGAAGATAAAAATACATATATAATTAAAGGGAAAGATAATATAATTATTGATAATAATAAAGAGAAAGAAGAGATTATTAAGACATATGAAGAAATGAAAGAAAAAGAAAATATTAAGGTAATAAAATGGTGGCAATTTTGGAAGCAAATTAATAATTTTATTAATAAGGAGGATTCATAACATGAAAAAGTTTTATCTTGATGATGGATGTTTTTACTGCAATAAAGAAGTTGATAATATAATACATGAAACACATATAGAAATAAAAGCATTAGTAGAGTATGATGTAGAATTTAATCGTATTCAAACACCATATATAATAAGTAGACCTTTAGATAACTATATTGGTTTAGTATGTTCTTGTGGAGAAGTAGAAGATATTTCGGATGAGTTTATGATTGAAGGTGATTATATTGTTAAAAGGGAAGATGAAGGAGAATTAAAATGATTATACGTGAATTAGGTGAGCATCAATGTATTGTTAGATTTGGTTATGATAATATTACATTAGAAAAATTAATTGCAGATAATATTATGTATATGTATGATTTAATTGATAAATGCAATGATTGTGGATTATGTTGGATGAATGAAGAAGAAACTGATTGGTATATGAGGAAAATAGGGGTATTTTAGAGTCAAAATGAAAGTTTAGTTTCATCACGATATTAGGGGGAGGAATATTAATGAGAGATAAAATAAGATTTCATTTTAGTTCAGGTTGTTATGTTAATGATTTTATGAAAGAATTTTTACTAAAAATTAAAAATAATATTGATAAAGAAGATATATTATTTGAGCATAAATCAACATTAATTTATAAATCAAATAATGTAGAAGTATCTATTTCTAATGTAGGTTTAGATGTGCATTTATCTAACATTGAAGAAATAAATATAGAAAAATTTATTAATATATTGTTACAGGAACATAAAAAATTAAAAGATTTATATGAGCAATTCCCAAGATTATATGAATTTACTATATTTACTAATGATAAATACTGTGATGAAGTTAGGAAACAGTTAATTGAATTAGAAGCAGATTTTACTGAGAATAATTTTAAATCATTTGATGAAATGACGTATACGTTTTGTGTATGTACTAAAATTAAATTTTACAAATAAAGGAGATGAATAATATGGAAAATGAAATTGTTCAATATTTTGTAGTTAATAATGAGATTAATATTTCTTCGCCCAAATTATCTGCTCAGATAGGGCATGTAGCAACCATAATTACATATGAAATTACCAAATTAATGTATCAACCAATAAATTTAGATGAATATGTTAATCCTAATGTATTAATAAATATTAATGATTGGATAAATTGGTATGATAATGGCAAAGGGCAAAAGAAAATTATATTAGCAGGTAAAGAAAAACAATTATTAAAATTAATTGATCAAGGATTTTATTATATTAGAGATAATGGTTTAAATGAATTATTGCCGGATACATTAACGTGTGTAGGACTTCCACCTATGAAAAGATTTGAAGCACAGAAATACATAAAAAGATTACAATTATATAAAGGGGAGAAAGTATAATGAATAAACCATATTATATATTAAATAGAGATGAATTTATAAGTATTTTAAATTTATTTCATGCTTATGGATTTGATTTCAAAGAAAATGAATTACAAGAATTTGGCTTGTTAGTTTTAATTGATAAAGTAATTGGTGATATATCAAAAGAAAAATTTGATTTGAAATATAAATTAAGCAAATTGGAAGGAGAATAATAATCATGTTAGTAGAATTCAAAGCATGTGAAACTTGTTTATGTGTATCATGTTGTTGGACTTATGATTGTCCAAAAGCAAAAGGATATGTATGTGTTGATTGTAGTGGTGATCCTCCTAAATCAGAAGAAGAATGTGAATATTATGAAATGGAATCTTATTTTAAAAATAAGGGAGAGTAAAATATATGAGTTATCAAGAAGCATGGGAAGAACTTAAAGAATGGTTATTAAGAAGTCAAGAAATAGTTAAAGAATTTAAAGATGATAAGAGTATAGAAAATAATAGATATTTTATTTTAAGATTAAATGAAAAACTAAAAACGATGAAAATGATTAATAGAAAAATAGATCAATTAGAGAAAATTCATATTGATGACGGAGGTTGTAAGTTAATTGTAAGTCCTGAATTAGAGTATTTTAGCAATAACTTTGATGAAATATGTTGTAAATATGATGGACGATGGATAGCAATAAAAGGTGATAAGATAGTTGGTCATGGTGATACATTGCATAAAGCATGTGAAATGGCAAGAAATAATGGATACGAGAAATATGTGACTACTAGAGCAAATAGAGATGGGTGGAATTGTGACTATGTAAGTTTGTTGGGTTAAGATTAAAAGAGGAGGAATTAAGAAATATGTATACAAATAATTGGGTAGATTTTACAATTGAAGATTTAACATGGGGTGAAGAAACATTATACACTCAAGAAATATTTGAAGAAATGTGTGACGATAAATTTGTAACTATGGAATTAGATGATGAAGGGAAACCAAAATATATTTGGACAGAAAAATTTGCATTTGTAATTAATACTTTTCGTAAGATTGGGATTGGAAATCCTGCTATAGTAGGTGTACCAAGAAATCCTGATTGGAATGATGTATGAATATAATATTTAAAATACTTTGTACATCATTTGGATTGTGGACTATAACATTATGTGCAATTCTAACAGCTATGATTACACCTAATATTATGATGTTTGAAATATCGTATGAATATATTAAATTATTAGTATTTTGGTTAGGGAGTATAGTATTAGGATGTTTTTCTTTAGAACAAATTAAAAAATATATTATTGAAGTTTGGAAAGGAGATAATTAATTATGCCTAGACCATATGTAGTAGGATGGTATTATTTTATAAGAAAAGTAATATATGATATTAGACTACATGGTTTTAAAATTGTAAAGAAAAGAAAGAATATTTATAAACAAATGATAAAGAAAAAACATTTTTGGTATACTACTGAAGAAAGAGTAGAAAAACATAAGAGATTTATTGAGGAATTGAAAAAAGTAAGTGCAGAGATACAAGATGATTATAAAAAAGTTTTGTTTGATTGTGAGGAATAAAATATTTATCTATATATTGTGTGTATATGGTTGTTAGACTACAATATATAGTATAAAAATCATGATAAAAGACAGATTTGGAATTAAAATAAGGAGGTAGTTAAGTTTAAATGACATTAGATGAAGCTATTAAACATGCTAGAGAAATTGCAGACAATAAAAAATGTACAGAATGTGGAGAAAATCATAGACAATTAGCTGATTGGTTAGAAGAATTAAAATACTATAGGGAAGAATGTGAAACATTTAAAGTAAAAAAGATTATTCAACCATTAAAACCGATTAATACAGTGACAGGAAATGTAAGAATTGTAGAAAAACCAAAGAAAATATTTGAATAAAAGGAGAATGATATGACAAATAAATCAATTTTTCAATGTCCTAAATGTGGAAAGAAATATATTAGAAATTTTCATTATATTTCAATAGTAGGTATGCAAAATATAATTGCTATTTCTTCTGGTGGAAAAGAAATTGAAGATATGTGTATGTGTTGTGGTTATGTTATTGAAAAGGAGATAAACAAATATGGATTTTAATATTAATTTAACTATGTATGCTATTGTTGATAGTACAGAAGAAGGATATTATTGGAATTTTAAGAAAGAAGATATGAGTAGTAAATTAAATGGAGAATGTTTATTACCTACAAAATTGATGGCAGAGCAATATATTGAAGAAGAATTGGCAATTTATTATAAAGTTATTGAAGTTAATATAGAAAGCATATCTAAAATTGGAACATGGTGTTATAGTACCAATGAACATGAAATATTTGATGAGTATTTTGATGAATAGAAGGAGATAAATAAATATGGATGATAGAATATTTATATTAGGGTTTCCATTGTTAATTTATTTTATGGCACAATCAAGAAAACAATATGAAAAATCAAATATAGAAAAAATATTTATAGATATTATAGCATTTATATTTGCTTCGTTATTTGGATTTGGTTTAAATTTTATATTAATGACTTGGAAGGGAAATTAATATTTTAATGAAGTAGGACTTTTATTATGATTTAGAAAGGAGAAAAAGATATGAATTATAATTTACAATTAATATTGTTTTTAGGGCTATCTATTTTATTGTTTAGGATTTTTAGTTGGTGGACAAATTGGTTGGAAAGCAGGATATGATTTTTATGATAGAAATAAAGATGTAATAAATGAAAATAATAAAGATAATAAGATAAGATTGAAATATCCAAATAATTTTTAATTTTTCTTAAAGGAGAATAATACATATGACTATGAAATGGAATGATTATCATCCAGATTTAAAGAAACTTTGGAATGCGATAGCAGATAGTTATTTTGAAGTGAGTAGTTATAGGATAAAAGAAGAAGCTAATCAGGAAGCGATTAGTTTAATGGGAAAGTTGACGATTGAGTTGAATAAATTGGAGGATGAATAATGTGTGAACATATTTATAGACATTTAGAAACAAGAAAATTTACTAATGGTGATTTAAATTATAAAGAAAAAACTGTAAATGGCAATACTTATATAAAAATATTTACATTTTATTGTCAAAAGTGTTTGGATATTATAGATGTTAGAAAAGAAGTGTATATTAAAACAGGTGAAAAAATACCTGAATGGTATAGGGAATTATAAATAAAATAAAATAAAAAGGAGAATAAATAATTATGAAGAAAAAATTCAAATGTAAAGTAGAAAGAGTAGACGAATACATAATTGAATTTGATGATGAGATTATCAATCAAGAATGGTTAGATGATTTTCAAATGATTTTCGTAATTTTAAAACATTAAAAGAACATGCTGAACATTTGGCACAATTTAGAGCAAGATTTTCTGAAATTAATTTTATTGAGGGTTATAGAGTACCATTGATTGATGGTAAACTGCCTTTATTTTCAGATAAAAATGATATTGAAGAAGGTATTAATATTATTATTGTAAGTGAAGATGAAGATTGTGAAGTTGATGTTGAGGAAATTGAGTAGGGAAAAGGAGAATAGATATGTTTAAGAAAAGAAAAGATGTTATTGTTTTGGATAAACATTTGACACGTTTAGAATCATCACCTAAAGATAGTAGACCAAATTATAAATATTCAATCACAAATAATAAGCAAGTTGCGCCAAAATTAAAATGTTGTCCTATTTGTGGAGAATTAGAAGATATTGCAACTAGATATGAGAGTTGGAGTATTGATTTTCATTGTAACAAATGTGATTTTAATGGTTCTGTAGATTATTTATGGATAGAAGAATGGGAACCTAATGTGAAGGGTGAGGAAGTGCTGTTTTAGGTTGTTTTAGATTGTTTTAGGTGGAAATTAATTATAAAATGGTAAGAAAATATTAAATATTAGTAAAATAGTAAAATAAATATTCCATAATAAGGTATGAATAGGACATGTGTTGGACAGAATACTATTATAATATAAGAAACAAAATATATTATAATAGGAGAGTGAATTGATTGAAAATATTACATAATGCTCAGTGTTATAAGCAAGATAGGGAGTTGGATTGGAGAGGGTGGTGTCCGAAGAGGGGTGAGATTTATTTGTGTCAATTGGGTAATGAAGGTCTTATATATTCAGAGATTAAGGGGTATCGTCCCGTATTGGTTGTGTCAAATAACATAGCAAACAAACATAGTCCAGTAGTTTCTATTATACCATTAACTTCTAGTCAAATAAAAAATAATAATATGCCTGTTCATGTTAAAGTAGGAGTAGAAGAAGGGTTACGAACTTCGAGTTTAATTTGTTGTGAGCAGACTAAAACCGTATCTAAAAATCGTATGTTCATAAATGGTAGTTTAACTAGAATTTGTAAATTGAGTAGTAAATCGATGTGTAAAGTGGACGAGGCAATACGAATACAATTTGGATTGTAAATAAATTGGGAATAGATTATAAATATAAATTATAATATATATTATCATATATTATAAAAGGGTGTGATGTCTTTGATTGTGTAAAAATAAATTAAAAAGTTATTGTGTTTAAATTGTATCTATTAAAAAATAATATAAAAGGAGGATATATGTTAGTAAAAAATCAAAAAGTTAAAATGAATTGGAGTGGAAGTAATAGAAAACATTATGAATTAAAAGGATATCCTTTTACTAATTATAATGATGAATTTGAAGTTAAAATAGAGGATTTAGCACCAAAAAGTCAAAAATATGTTTTGATTAGATGTGATTATTGTGGGATACCTTTTTTGAGAAGGTATGTAAATCATAATACAAGAAAAGAGAAATATGGTATAAATGATAAAGATTGTTGTGATGATTGTAGAGCATATAAAAGAGAAGAAACATGTTTAGATAAATATGGTGTTAAAAACGCTGCTCAGACAGAAGAAATACAAAATAAAATAAAAAGAACAATTAAAGAAAAATATGGAGTAGAATATATTTCTCAATCAGAAGAAATTAAAAACAAAAAGAAACAAACTTGTTTAGATAAATATGGAGTAGAATATACCTTACAAGTGCCAGAAATTAGAGAAATAATTACAGAAACTAATATAAATAAATATAGATGTGAAAATCCATTTCAAGCAGAAGAAATTAAAGAAAAAATAAGACAAGTCAATATGGATAAATATGGAGTTGAATATGCTTCCCAATCTTTAGAAGTGAAAGAAAAAACCAAACAAACTAATTTAATAAAATATGGGAAAGAATACTACTTACAAACAGATGAATACAAAGAAAAGATTAAACAAAATAACCTAGACAAATACGGAGTAGAATATTATTCACAAACAGAAGAATATAAAAACAAATATAAGCAAACCTGTCAAAATAAATATGGTGTTGATAATGTTTCACAAGTTCCAGAAATTGCAGAAAAAATTTCACAATCACGTACAAAAGAATTTAAAGATTTGACAAATATAAAATTTAACCATTTAACAGTAATTTCTTTAGTACCTGATAAAACAAATAAGCACCATGATAGGTATTGGCTATGCGAATGTGATTGTGAAAATAAAACTAGAAAGGAAATTTCAGAAAATCATTTAGTTAGAGGAAATATTAAAAGTTGTGGGTGTATACGAAAAGAATCATTAATTGAAAGATGGGAAGGTAAAACAAAAAAGGATATATATCCTTATTACAAAGAAATATATTGTACATATGATAGTATGAGAAAAAGATGTTATAATGAAAAACATGATAATTATAAAAGATATGGTGGTAGAGGAATAATTATTTGTGATGAATGGTTGAATGATTTTATGAATTTTTATAATTGGGCAATAAAAAACGATTATAAAGAAGGATTAACTATTGAAAGAATTGATTATGATGGCAATTATGAACCTGATAACTGTAAATGGGCAACATGGGAAGAACAAAGTTATAATAAATCAAATACGTTATACATAGAAGTAGACAATGAAATGAAAACAGTTAAACAATGGTCTGATGAAACAGGGATACCTCAACATATAATATATCAAAGATATGCCAGATATAAAAGAAAAGATAAAAAAGAATTAGAGTTATTAACTAAAGAAAAATTCTTTAAACCAGTTAGACAACTCAAAAGAAAGGGTGATGTTGTCTGATTGAATTTATTATAGGAGCAATTTTATATGCAAAATATAAAAAGAAATATAAATTAAAATACATATTTAAATACCCATACATATTTGCAATAATACCACCTTTATTATGTGCCTTACTATACATATTTATAGAAATATCAGTTTGGAATCAATGGTATTGGTTTTTACCATATCAACATATAATAAAAACTACAACTTTGTTAAGTTATATACCTTTACTTTATATATATAATCTTTATGAAAATGATAATCAAAAATACATAAATAATAATATAATGAATGTAGTTACTTCACCTATGTTTAAAGCAGGATTCTGCTTATGGTTAGGTTCGACATTAAATAAAATAGTTATAAATGCTAACAATGGTATGCCAGTTTTCCCTAGTAATACATACTGGACTGGTTACGCCAAACCAGATTTATTTAATGATGGTATACATATATTAGGTAATGCTTATACAAAATTAATTCCTTTGTCAGACTGGATTGATATTTTTTACTCGGTGATTTCCCCAGGAGATATTTTAATTCGTATGTATGTTTTTTTAATTATATATTATGCTATAAAATATTCTAATAAATTATTAATAAAATAATAAAATAAATGTTGACACTTAAACAACTCTATGGTAATATATAAATAGAAAATTACTAAGGGAGTTGGTTATGTGGAACAAAATATTATAAATGCGATATTGAATTTTTTCACAATTAGTTTGTTCGAGGAGTTAGGTATAGTTTTACTAATTTTAATATTTTTAAAAAGATTTGATTTACTTGATAAATATATGTGGAGATGGAATATAAAATGGATAATTTTGCCTACAATTTTAACGTCATTCTCCATAAATATATTTATATACATAATACCAAATTTTATATTAAAATTTTTTGTTTCTATTATTGTTTTATACTTTTCTATAAATTATATCTTAATTAAAACAGACCCATTAGATGAAAAAATAAAATGGTATAAAATATTAATCAGTATAATATTAAGCATAGTTATGATAACAAGTGCAGAAATAATATATTTACCAATAATGCTTCAATATGTTAATCAACCAATAGAAATATTGAATAATAATATGTTATTAAAATTTATAGTAAGTTTGCCAGCAAAAACATTTCAAGTGTTATTGATTTATTTCATGTATAAAAAACATAATCAAAGTGAAAAATATGTTTCTAATATTTTAAAAGATAGAATATTATCTTTAGTTACAATTAGTTTTACTGGTTTAATATTGTTTGCTTTAACATGTATAGTAAAAATTGTAATTAGTTCAGAAATGATTGGTAAATATTCAATACAAACTCAAATGATGATTAGTGTATTAATAACAATTGTACCAACAATACTAATATTTCTTTATATCATACCAATTAATTACCTATTATCACGATTATTCAGAATACAACAGAGTTATCAACAAATGTATGATGATGTTGATGATACTGATGTATAGATACAATGAATTGAAAGGAGGTGAAATTTATTATGAAAAAATATACTCTTTTAGTCGTAGCTGGTTTTATTGCTTTAGTTGCTACTGCACTTACTAATTCCGTAGCATCTTTCATGGGATTGAATCAACCTAAGAGTCCTTCTATGTTAGTAAAGTAATATGACTACATAGAAAATTCTAAAGTAGAGTGTTTACTTCCTCTACTTTAGAATAAAAAAATAATATAAAAACTATTGTGTTCTATATTAATATATGGTAACATATAGACAAGAATATAATAAATAAGGAGTGGTAAAAAATGATGTTATTTAATAAAAAAGAAATTCTTAAAAAAGATAATCTTGTGGATGATAAATTTAAAAAAGAGATGGCATTTTTAGTATTTAAAGCAAAAGGTAGACGAAATATTGAACAATTCGTAAAAGACATGAAAATGTTTGATCCTACACCAATCGTTAATTTAATAAATAAAAATTATAATGAATTACCTGATAGAAAATTATTAAGGAAAATAGCCGATAATAGTATGGGAATGGTTAATTTTAGGATATTATATGATCTCTGTGGTTACTCCGAGAGAGATCCTGAAGAAGATCGTAGTTGGATAAAATGGGTTCCAAGATGGGCAGAAGTTTATATGTGTGATCTAGGCATAGGAGAGGATTGTATTCAAGGAGGGAAAAGAAATGTATTAATAATTCAAAATAATAAAGGCAACCAACACTCACCGAATGTATCTATATTGCCAATATCCAGTAAATGTAAATTTAACCATATGCATATACTATTAGAAAAAGAATTGGGTTTTGAAAGGGATAGTTACGCATTGTCAGAAATGCCATTAACTGTAAGTAAGAGGAGGTTCTTTTATAATACAGTACCTTATAAAATTACAACACTTTCAGATTTTAAAATGAAAGAAATACAGGTATGTCTTGAGAAACAATTTGGATTTTTACCACTTTATTTTGACGTAGAACATGCATTTGAACTAGTCAGACATATAAAAAATCTAGAACAAAATATAAAAATCAAAAAATCACATAATTTAGTAGATATTATGGAAGATAAATTAAATGACCTAAAAGAATACTGTTCAAAATACAAAAAGAATTATCAACATTACCTACAAGAATACGATAGAATCAATAACTATGGTATTCAAGCAATATAGTGTAAATACTATATTTCTTCTATAAAATATTAATAATAAACAAAAAACAAATAAAAGGAGATGTTCAACAAATGATTAACGAACACAAATTAAAGTATCTATGCAACAAATATGGTATTAATTATCAAGTATTTCATGCAACAGATACCATATTAATAGATGCAAAATTAGATATATGGGAGGTGAAATATTATGAAGAAATACAAAAAAAATTAAATTTATTATACAATAAACAAAAAGAAATTCAATTGCAATTATTATCTCCTGTATTAGATGAACCAATTAAGAAAAAATTATTATATGAATATGAAAAAATAAACAAAAAAATAAAAGAAACAAAACCATATTATTTACTTCATAAAAATAAATCTGATAATAAATTTAGCAATCAGCACACACAAGGATGGAAGAAAAATTTATATCAAGTAATAACTTTTATATTAGCACATAAAAGAGTTTTATATGGCATCCAATTAGGAAAGCCATATATACATAAGCACAATATTAAAATAAATAAGAAGGGAAAAGTATGTTTAAATACATAAGATACCTATTAACATTCCGATATATCAAACTAATATCCTATATATCTGCTAAATATCTTCATAATAAAATACCTGTATTCCCACTAATAGATTCAAAAGTTTTATTAAAATTTTTACCAAAAAATATGTTAGATTTATTTGAAAATTTACATCAACAATCTAAATTAAAACCATATAAACTTAAATATGTTTATTACTACGGTTGTCAAATCATCATAGGAGGCATTAACAAATTCCTACTCTTAATCACACTAGGCATCCTACTCAACATCCTCCCATATCTCATACTAACAACAATATCATTCGTATCATTGCGAATTTGGTCTGGAGGGTTACATTTTGACTCTTACTCTAAGTGTGCCTACATTTCACTCTTATCATTTACAATCATGGCACTATTAGCAAAATACATCTACATATCAACCATACCTACTATATTAATATTCTTAATTGTCTTAATTTTAATTCTATTATATGCACCAGTAGAGCATCCCAACAGACCAATAAAAAATAACGAAAAAGTTAAATTTAAATTAATTTCAATTTTCTCATTGTTAATATTACTATTAGTTATTTTATGCGTAAATAATATTATTATCTGTAATTCTATAGTGTTTGGAGTGCTATTAGCAGGTATAATTATGTTGCCTATTATAAACAAACTGAAATAGTTGTTAACGCAAGTATATAAAAAGTCGAAAAATGTCGCTAGGTAATTGTTGTCTATATGTGAAATTTTATGTAAAATAATATACAATAAAATTATTAACAAAATTCAAAAAAAACACTTGTTCTTTTGTTATCAATGTATTATAATTGGACGAACAGGTGTTCTATAAATAATAACATAATAATATTAGGAGGAGATTGCAACGAATAGTGAAAAAATTTATACAATCAAAGATGAAAAAGGTAATTTTGTTCATGGTGATGGTATTAGAAAGATCGGCAAAGAATATTATTATTTGCCATATGAAAGTTTAAAAGATGGCTGTATTGTTTATACTAATAAAATAAGAGTAGAGAAGGCTCTGAATAATCTTGAAATACATAATCGATTAGGTGAGTTAGGACATAAATTTATTATTGAACTTGTCTCTTAATAAGATAAAAATAATAACTGACTTTCCTATTGACATAGTATGAAGATACATATATAATAAGTATTAATGATTATTATATATAATTTAAAATGAGAGGTGAAGAATTATGCTTAGTATAAAAAATGCTATGTTAATAGGAGAGTTAAAACCACTAATATTAAAGTATGGCAACAATTCAAAAATCTATAACATTATACAAGAGGAATTTATTAAAAAAGGGTTATCTGGTAGCAATGCAAAAAACTTACTAACAGGTAAAATTGCTTTAGAAACATTAGATATTACCAATCAAAAAGAATTATTCTTATTATTTTCTTTTACAGATGCTATGAAGAAAGCACTAAGTACATTTGATGAAATGTCCAAGGACACTTTTGGCATGGAAGAGGAATATATTAAATTAAAATTAGAATATTATTTTACACCCATAGAGATTGAAGAATTTACAGAATTCGTTATAGAGAAAGAAGAAGTAAGAAAATATCCGTATAGATTAAGAAATATGTTAAAAGTAGGAGAAAATCATTATATAGGGATTATAACTTCTAAAGAATTAGCCGAAATAGATTCTACTAATGATATAGTATATGACTTTGCAACACAAAGAGATCCTAAAATTGATATATTTGGAATGAGACGTATTAATGTTGACACAAGAAAAATTGATGCAATTGAAAAAAGTTTACTTGCTGGTGAATATTTTTCAGATGAAATCAAGTTGAATGTTAAGAATGATGGAGAAGATCATATCGAATTCGATTCAAAGGACGGAATTTATGGTGATCTTATTATTCATTCAGGAACAATAACTTGTTTTGATGGCTATCACAGAAAAACTGCCAATTCTAAAGCGCAAAATAAAAATAATGAATTGCAATTTAACTGGAAGTTAGGTGTCACCAATTATCCAGAACCTAAAGCAAGAAAATTTATGACACAGATTAATAAACAAAAACCTATTAAACGTGAATACGTTAAAAATATTGATGAAACAAAAAATGAAAATACAATTGTCAATAATATTATTAATAATTCTAATTCTGAATTTGCCGATAAAATTAAAGAATCTGATGCAGAATTAAAATTTAGTGGTTTAACTAAAAAATCTATATTATCTCTAGCAATAGAAGAACAATATGAAGAATTTTTAAACACTAAAATTTATAATATTGAAATCTCTAATTGGATAGTAGACTTTACAAATTATTTAATGGGACTATATCCTAATGAATTTTTATTTAATGTAGACAAAACTAAAAAAGTAAGTTATATTAATAATAGAAATATGTTCATAGGTTATATTGCACTTTCAAGAAAGTTATATAAGCAAGATGATTGGAAGAGTAAGACCGTTAAAATAATGAACAGTATTGATTTTAGCATTGAAAATAGCATATGGAAGAATATTCGTATTGATGATAATATTTTAAATAAAACATCAAGAAAAGAATTATATAATCTATTTATAAAGGAGGTGTAAATAATGGTAAAGCATAAAAATGGTAAGATTAACTTAGCAGAGAGAGTATTTAAACATGATAGAGATGTTAAAGAAGAATTTTTAAAAGATATTAAACCATCAACTGCAAAAACTATAAGAAGCATACTTTTTAAAGTAGATGATTATGAAGATCGAATCGGTAAAAGTATATATGATTTTACCTTTGAAGAGCGTGATGATTTCTTTATTTCTCAGTTTTGTAATAAAAGTAAGGGCGTTATTAATACAACAAGATCATATTTAGTAAAGTATATTAACCATTGTATTGATAACAACCTTGTTAGACATATGGAGAATAGGTTTGATTTAATTTCTAAAGATGATATTGATAAATATATTAATGATACTGCAATGCAAATGAAATATCTATCTAGAGAAGAAATTAAAGAAGCACAGGATAAATTAGTTAATAATTGTGATAAGTTAATTTTGCAATTAATACCTTTGTCTGTCAGAGGGCGTACAGAATTGAATAATACTAATGAAGAATTAATTAATTTGAGAGTAAAAGATGCTGAAGAATCTTATGAAACAGGTATTTTGCATGTCTGGAATAATGACGGTGATAGAAGACCTGTGAAAATTGATGAAGAAACAATAGAATTATTGAAAAAGACAATAAATGATGATAGTTATATTATTAATAACGGAAGCATTTATGATAAAAAAGGGAGAATACTTGGCAGGGGTATCGGAGAAAAATGTTTTCCTTTAAATGATACTGGTTATGTATTTAGAACTGCTGGTAAGAATAAAAAAGGAAAAGTTAAAACTAATTTTTTTGGTTCTAGGATGAGAATAATGAAAACCTGGACGATGAATCCATTTATCACCGTAACGAATTTGTATTATTCTGGAATTATCGATTATGCTATGCAATTAAGAAAAGAAAAAGGTACAGAATTAGATAATCATGATTATATTAAAATAATTGATAAGTTTTCTTATGGTAAACCACAAATACTATCAAACAAAGAATTAGATTGGAGTGTACCAATATCAAAAGTAAAATCTATGGTGGAAGATTATATTAATAGAAAATTATAAAGAGGTGATAAAATGGCAAAAGACGTTAATTTATCTGATTACACTGATATAGAAGTTTATAATATGCTTAGATTTGGTATTATAGGTAGATTTCCTAATAATTTTTGGGGTGGTTTAGATACCTTTAAAACTGCAAAAGATTTAACCAAGTATATGTTTGAAAATATTCTCAAATGGGATATAGAAGATATTAAAAATAATACAACAGCAGATATTTTTTATGACTATAGACTTGGTGGTATGCTGAAACAATTATTTAATGGTAATGTTTTAGATGCATTATTAAATGCATATCCAGAATTAGAAGAAGAATGGGTAGAATCTAAAAGAAGGACTAAAAACGAAAAAGAAGAAGATAAAAGAGAAAAAGAAGAAAAAGAAACAAGAGAAAAATATACAGATGAACAATTGATAGAAAATTTACAGCAAAAATTTAAACAATTAAATAGAAATCCTTATATAAGAGAAATGTCAGATCCAGATGGAAATGTATATTTAACAAGATTTGGTAGTTGGACTAAGGCATTAATTGCAGCAGAATTGCTTGATGATATTTGTGCAGATGTAGATGATTCCGAAGAAGCAATTTATGAAGCACAAATTAAGATTAAAGAATTTGCATATCAATTAGGAAGATACCCTACAGAGGAAGAAGTTAATGATTTATTTTCACAAGGAGAAATAAAAGTTTATTTTAAATCTTTAGTTGGACTTTATAATTATTTAAATGAAGGGTATACAAAAGAAGAATTGATAAATATTTTGGTTGATAAAAGAAATAAATTAGATAGAAATCCAATAAACAAAGATATAAAATTCCCAAGACCAATTATTTTTATTGATAAATTTGAAAGTTGGGAAAATGCTTTAAAAGAAGCGGGATTAGATAAATAACTAAATCCTGCTTCTTTTATTTTTAATTTACATATTCTCTTTCCTAATCCATTCTTCAGCTACCAATCTACACTCTTCAAAACTATTAAATTTAATATTCTCATCCAAAGACATATATACAATAATTCCATTATAATCTATATGAAAATGATAATAATTCATATCAGGTATATAATAAATATATACTTTGCATCCTTTTGCTCATCTTGTTTTGCTTGTCCATGTCGGATAAACATTACGTTTTAATATCCTTTTAAATTTCATTTTCATATCACCACCTATATATTAATACGTTATTATTTGTAGAAATATGTCGATTATTCTTAATATTATATATTATTTAAAGAATAAATCTAATGTAATATATGACATTTTATAGGTATAAGTAGTGTATTAAAAATTTGCTAAAAATTCATAAATAGTTGTTGTAATTATTTTAGTATTATGTTAATATGTATCTAAGGAAAATTTAATTATCGAAAGGGGCGAAATAAATTATGAGTAACACACATAATAAACCAGAGATATTAGTTCCTCCATACGGTGTTTGCTTGAATCCACCTAGACTATCTAATCTAAATTGTAAAGATTGTAAGTATTTTGAAGGATGTACAAATGCAAAAAAAGGTAATTATAAGAGTAAATAAAAGTAAATTGAATGTTTTCAGAAAATATAGTACAATATATATTAACATTATCTTATAAAGGATGTTGCATATGACTAAAAATAATGATAATTTTAAAACGTATATCATTTGTTCAGGTGACAACCTTGGTAATATAGAGACACTCGATTACAGATGCCCGAAGAAAGGGATTCATAAGGGAGATTGTAGATTGAATGGAAAACAATGTGAGTATTTTTTAGGGATTAAGAATGATAGACTGAATTTTGATATAATGAATATTAAAGGGTATTGTGAGTATATTTTGAATATGAAGTGATAATTCAATTCAACATAAACATAAACATAAGGAGTGTGATATAGTAATATGAATATTGGTGGTAGAGCAATGGCAAATGGTATAATATTACAATCCAATAAAGCAATTGTAAAGGCTGTGAGAAATAAAAATAATAAAATTGATATTTTTGTTAAAGAATTAAAGAAAGAAAAATTACAAACAAAGAATAAATATAAAAATATTATCAAAAAGATACCATTGGTTAGAGGTATATATAGTTTTGCATTTACAAATGGAACGTCTTTTGTAAGATTAATAATTGTACTAACAATAATTATAGATTTTTTAGGGTTTATTAAAACAGATACACAAAATACTGCAATATCTAATATGTATTTATTTTTACTATCAGTATTAAGTCTAATTTCAATAGTATTTTATATTTATAGTTTTATCAACTTAAAAAATTTTCTTCAGTATCATGGAGCAGAACATAAAACTGTCAATGCATATGAAAATAATATATCATTAGATATTGGTGAAGTGAAAAAATGTAGTAGAATTAATTACAGATGTGGTACAATATATGCAATATTTTTGCTATTATGTGTGTTAATTTTAAGTAAATTTATAAATTTTACAAGTCTAATATTTTTATTGTCTGTAAGTATTGCTGAAGAATTATATTCTAATGATAAATTATATAAATATGGTTTTAAATATTTATATGTGTTAGGTGGATATATTCAGAAATATTTAACAACATTAGAACCAAATGAAAAACAACTTGAAGTTGGTATTGTTTGTATGAAAAAACTTATAGAAATTGAAAATAAGATTGAATAAACTCTTTATTTTGTTATAACTAAAATTTTGAGGTGATTTCATGGAATTTACAAAAGAAGGGTTTGTTGTAGAAACGGAAAGAGGTTGGTATTTAGCAGAAGAAGGAATAGGCAGATATATTGAAATATCTGATATATTTAGAGCAAATGTTTATGATGATTTAGATTCTGCAATTTATTATTTAAAAAGATTAAAAATATGAGAAAGAAGATTATCTTGATGCAAGAATTATTAAAGTAAATTGTGTAATTAAAGGAGAAATATTTTAAATGATACAACAAATAATAAGAACACCTCAACAAAGCAAAAATTGGTATAAATATGTTAATGAATCGCAATTTAGAATAAAATTATTTAATAGAAGTAAATATTGCGAAGAAGGATTCCCTAGATATATTTATTCAGATCATGGAATGATAAAATTTATTGTTATATTACGTAATGGAGATATTATTGAAGATGTGATATTAGATGTTAGTAGACAGTATATGTCCGAAGGTAGTCAATGGATAGATAAATATGGTAGAATATATAATGAATATGAAGTGCTTGCTTGGAAAGAAATAATAAACTGAAATATGGAATAATAAAAATGGAGGTAAAACACTATGAATTCAAAAGAAGCAATAGAAAATTATATGACCAATGGCAAGAATACACAAACGAAACTTTCCCTGATAATGAATCATTAGACACATATTTTACTATACAAGAAAAGAAATGTATATTTTTATCATCTGCTATCGTAGGTATTACAACTTATGATGATGAATTAAGTAAAGAATATGGTAAAATGATTCTTGATACATTAATTCAAATTAAAAATAGAACAATTTTTGAGTATATTAAAGATAAAGAAAATTATAAGAATTTTATCTTTTCTTGTAATTTTATTAAAGATTGGTTAGAATGGGGAATAAGTATTAGGGGTGCATGGTTTAATACTGGTGATGGGAAAATAGTACCAGATGAAGCATTAAGTAATGTTGGTTATGAAGAGGATAGTATTAGGATTACTGATGAATTTATGGAATGGTTTATTGATAAGTGAGAAGAATAAGGAAAGGAGATAAATATGACAAAACTAAAAGATATTTATTTAAAAGAAGATGAATGTTTAGTTGTTTGGTTAAAATCATCTGATGGAACATATGAACCAATAGAGATAAGTGTTGATAAGAATAATAATAAAGAAGTTAAATATGGTATTGGTATTTCAGGAAGATGTATTTTAGGTATGAGTAGTAAAAGTAAGAGTATAATATAAAATAATATTTGAAAGGGGAATAAAATATGTTTTTATATTTAGATGATATTAGAAATCCAAAACTTAATAGTCTTTATATTGTCAGAAACTATGAAGATTTTAAATAAAGGAGAATAAAATATGAAAAAAGTAATAATAAAATCATGTACTAGATGTCCATATTCTGATTTTAGTATACCTGATGAAGATGAGATGGGAAGTTATATTTGTTATAAAGTAAAAAGAGAACAGTATGATTATGAATCTGATTATGATAACAAAGAAGGTAAATTTATTATCACTTTAAAAGGTATTAGTGATCTTGAATATTCTAAAATGCTAGATAGTTATATTCCTGATTGGTGTCCATTAGAAGATAATTAAAAATTATAAAAAGGAGATAATTTAATTATGAATGTAAGAGAATTAAAGAAATTATTAGAAAATATGAAGATGACGTAGAAATTATTACATCATCAAGTAATTATGAGTTAAGTGGTGGTAGAGTTAAAGCAAGAATTATAGAAACAAAATGTTCTATAATAAGAGAAAGATTTAGAGATGATTTTGATGGAACAATGTATAGTAAAGAAATTTATAAAAGTGATCAAAATGGTAAAACAATGTTATTGGTAGTAGGGTAAAGGAAATAAATGCCCAAAAAATGTGAATTTTAACAATCTATGAAAAATAGACATGCCACAAACCATTGATATTACTGGGTTTGTAAAACTCAATATCATGACAAAATACTCGTTTTGTGTTAAATGGAAAGAGGTGAAAATATGACTTGTAAATATTGTGATAAACCTCATATATTTGAATCCGAATATACAGGTGACAAAGTATGTCTTGAACATTTGTGCAATATATGTTATTGTAATGATTGCCATAGAAGATTAACTGATTGTCCATGCGGAGGTTGTAATCGTTGTAATGATGATCCACTTGAAATTCAAGATGGTTGTAGTTGGAGATAATTAATAAGGAGTAAAATATAATGGAATGGAATAAACAAGAAAAATGCAATTCATGTGGTATAAAATATGAAAATGGTAAACTGATATTTAAAGAATGTTTTCAATATGGATTTTCTGGTGGAACATTAAATACAAGTGGCAAAGGTATATCTATATGTGATTTTGGTTCACTAAGATATTGCAAATGGACAATAGAGAAAGGTAAAAATAATGATTATTGGATTGTTCAAGGAGACAAAGCAAATTTAATTTATCCAACAAAAGATAAATTGATTTATATAAAAGATTTTAAAGAGTACGAAGAATATATTGAAATAGTTGATGTAAATAATAATAAGTATAGAATTTGTTGTTGTGATTGTATTTATGTTGAGTGGTTGCCGATAAGGTATTTGAAAATTAGTTTAAAATAAGTTATATAAAATAGATAAGGAGAGAATGCTATGAAAATTAAAATAAGAATAAAAGATTTGAATGGCAATACTGAATGGAATGAAATTTATGACATTGATAATAATATTAATCCTAATATATATGCTAATAATTTAATTAATAATTTTAATGCAACTCTAAGAAACAATGAAACTCCTAGAGAATTAATCAATGTAGAAATAATTGATAATAATGAAATGAAACATGAACATGATTGGCAGAAACAAAATATTATTACTATTATAAAAGGTAATAATATTTATGATATTATGAAATGTTCAAGATGTGGGATAACTGCAAAAAGATATGATTTAAATAATATTGTTCGTGATGCTAAATATAAAGCAAAAATATATGATTATTGCGAGGATGCTTTAAAACAATTAGAAAAATTAGCAAATAAAAAACTTAAATAAAAGGAGAATAGATAATTATGAAATGTTTAAATTGTAATTGTGAATCAATGTTTAAAACAAAAATTGGTTTTACATTTGAAGGTGGGTATCCTGAAGGAATATTAATGGAAGAAGAAATAAAAATTAGGGAAAAGGGTTGGGTTTATACTAATTTAAATGCTTATAAATGTGACAATTGTGGATTTGTTATGTTATTTAGTGAGAAAGAATAGATATTATAAAAAATTGAAATTTTAAAAGTATTGATTTATAAGGGTTTGTAGCATGTAAAATTGCGACAAAACCATCATTTTATGAGGAAAGGAAAAAATTATGATAGATAAATTTTTATTAACTGGTCAAGATAAATTAATATTTACTGAAATACCACAAAAACCGGATGAATTTACTAATAGTAATTTTGTAAAGATGATTATTCCTATTAAGTATATTGATTATGAAACTGGTGTATTTAAATTAAAAGAATTTATTGATAGTATTAATAATGAAGTAATTCAATTTGAATATAATCCTAAAAATTAAAAACAAAATTTAAAAGGAGGTTTTATCATATGCCTAATAAATTATATGAAGAATTAAAAATATATGTATTTGTCAGAGATTATCTTAGACAATATAATGCAATGTGTATAAACGGTATTAATGATTGTATTGAATGTGGTTTATGTTGGATGAATCCAAAAGAGATAACTGAAGTAGAAAAATGTTTATAAAAATTAAAATAAATGCTTGACATTAGAATAGAATACTAATATAATAATAACCACAAATAAAAATAAAAGGAGGACACCTACTATGACAGAAATTACACTAAACAGTGAAGTATACGTTAAGAAAGATGAGATTGAAATTGATTATGAAATGGCAGTTAATATTTTAAAAATCTAGAAGAACACAAATTTATTCAATTAGTTGATGAAATTGTATTAGAAATGCTTAAAGGAAAATATGATGATTTAGAAAGTTTAATGGAAGGACATTGTAATACAAATAGAACATTACTTAAAATTCACTATGCTACGCATGACTATTAAAAATAAATAAAAAGAAAGGATGTGTACTCTATTGGCTTTTGATTATCTTAAAATGACTATGCAAGGATTAAGCAATATTCTTTATAATACTACTCAAAGTAATTCAGTACATAACTCTAAAGATGAGATTCTTAATAGTATTAAAAGAATGATTTTAGATTACAATAATAAAGTAGATAACAAAAATAAAGTTAATTGTGTTGATTTTAGGAAAGGAATAAATTAATATAATGAAAGTTTTTAGAGTATATAGAAAAGATATTAATGAATTGCCTGGATGGTGGAATGAAGTAGGGTATAGAGAAGTAATTTGTGTTGCAGAAAATGCTAATCAGGCAAAAGGAATTGCTCTAGCAAAACACAGAAGTTTAATGGATGATATAGCTAAAAGGGATATTTTAGTTGAAGAAATAACATTAGAAATAGGAATGATATTGGGAGCAGATTAAATAATAAATATAATATATTAGGAGGAATAATAATATGTGGTATCGTATGAGTGGTAATGGAAATATAATTTGTAAAGAATGTAATATGGTGTTTAGTATAATGATTCAACATGATTATTTTTGTCCAAGATGTCAGAATGGTATGGAAGAAGTAAAAGAAGTTATAAGAAAAGCAGAAAATAAAAATAAATAAAAATAACTAGGAGATAAATTTTATGAATGATTATCATGTAATAACATTTATTACTGGAATTGTTGTTGGTGCATCTTTAATGATATATAAACTAAATAAAATAGAAAAGGCTTATTGGACTTGGAAAAATGGTTATGAGCAATTAGAATGTAAACTTAAACATTATGAAGAAGTTTTTAGATTAATGGGTAAAGAGGTTGAATAAATTATTGATAATGAAAGGAATTAATATTATTATGGAAAATAAAGAAGAAATAATATTTGATGTAACAATTATGCATAAAGGTGATGTAATCAGTTATTTTACACACGATAACGGAAGATACTTTATTGAACAAGGTGAAGTCAGAAGCGAAAATCCATATAAAGATGGTGTAGAAGTTTATGGAGATGGTTGGAGACAGTATGTAGGTAAATGGTTTATTAATAAAGTAGTGCGAAATGGTGAAGTTATATTTAAAAAATAATAATGAAATGAAATGAAATTTCATTTCATTTGATCATGATTAAGAAAGGAGAAATAAATTGCTAACTAAAAAGAGTTATATATTGTTAAAACCTATTGATATAATAGAAACTGTTAATAAATATCATTATAATGAAATTACTATTGAAGTTAATGTATTTTATTTATTTTGGTTTATACCTATTTATAAAACACAAAAAACAACTCATATTAATAAATTTAAAAATTCATATGTAAAACCAAAAATAAGAAAGTTAAAATAAAAGGAGTTTCTAATGGATACATCAAAAGAATACACATTAATGTGCAAAAAAGCAATAGAAATACAAGGTAAAATTAATGAAGATAAAAATAAAGATATTTTAGGTATTTTTCAAGAACGAGGATTAAAAAGTGGTGATTATGTAGTAATTCAAAGATATAGTGCATTATCAGAATATGAAGAAAGATGGAAAGAAACAATAACTAATATTCATGTTGATTTTGTAGTAATTAATGAGGAAGATAGGGATAATTTTTATTTACAAGGAGTAGAAAACTATTCACAATGGCCTTTTGGAATAGTTAAAAGAAATGCAGTTTATTTTGAATTCCCTTGTTGGGATGTTGATGAAGACGATTTATGCTATACGTCTGGTGAATATGTTTATTGGCTTCCTAGACAAGATCAAATTCATTCAATGTTTTTAAATGGACTTACCGAATATAATAAATTAAGAAAACTTATAGAATGGTTAGATTCTAAAGCAGAATATAATCCATATACATATTCATTAGAAATGCTATGGTTAATGTTTTATATGTATGAAAAACATAATAAAAAGTGGAATCCTATTAATAATATAAAGGAATGGGAATATTTGAATTAAAGGAGAAATCATGAATAAGGAATTATTATATAAAGCAGAAGGTGTTAAAGAATGTGTTAAATGGTTGATTAAAGAAATAAAATTAGAACAAGAACAACAAAACAGAGCATTATTTTGGTATGATGATACTACAGATTATAATGAAAGAATAAATACTATGATAAGAATTAAAATTGGATTAGAAAAGTATGCCAAAAAATTAAAACATCAATCAAAAGAAAATTAATACTCTATTATCTAAGGAAGCGAGGTGAAATATAATATTATATACAAACTATAAAGATAATAAATTTATTAAACATTATAAGGAACGTAGAATAGGGATGACCACTAGAATTATTGTTTCAGACATAGCACAAGAATACAATACATATAAAAGACAGAAAAGAAATAAATTGCATAATATTAATGTCGATGAAGCAACGGAGAGAATTTGTAATATAATTGGTATTTAATTTAAAGAAACAAATAAATAAATAATATAATAAAGGGGTTTATAATTATGAGCAAAGAAAATATTTTAATATTTGATAAAGTTAAATGTAATATGGTTTTTGAAATTCAATTTTATACTTTTGATAATGATGAACCATTTGATGAATATGTCGAAGTGTCTTGTGGAGAAGATATTGAAAGTTTATTAAATGCTTATAAAAGTAAAAAATGGGACGAATTGTTTTATAAGCAAAGTTATAGAAACACTGATATTGCATATGTTGAATTTAAAGGTTTACATTTTTTTGCAGAAAGTATTGATGGACATAAATTTAGAGTAGGAAATAAAAATGGTATGAAACAATATGCAAATGCTGTTTTAAATATTGAAAAACTAGGTGAAGACAATTCTTTAAAGTTAAAACAAATCAGAAATATATTAGATAAGTAATATAAATGTAAAATATAAAAATCATAAAGTGAGGTGAAAATATGAAATTCCAAGATAGTGACTTAGATAAATATACACTAATGAAAAGTGAAAAATTAGATAAATGTTTTATATGTCAAGAAGAGACTTATTACATTGATTATTGTTGTGAAGGTAGGTTATGTAGTACAGAATGTCATGATAAATGTTATGAACAATTAATGAATATGATTGAAAGAAATGATTAGGAGGAATACATATTATGTTTAATTTATTTAGTGTTTTTAGAAGAAAACAAAGTAAATCAAATAATACTATCACAGTAGAAAAATATATTGTAGATATTTATTATAAAAATAATACTATGAATTCATTTATTAATGATGGTGATACCTTCCCTATTGATTACCGTAAATTTTTAAAATGGTATTTTTGTAGAGATAGTGAGTTATATTGCTTTGGTTATAAAAATGGAGGAATGTTACTTATTAATAGGAATGAGATTAGTAAAATTAATTTCTATAGGAAGGAGGTACAAGAAAAAGTAAAAATATAATGTAATAAGAAGTATAAAGTATAAATGAAAGTGAGGTGAAAGTTATATGAATTATAAAGAAGAATTAATTATAATTTGGGATGAGTGTATTGAAGAAATATTTGAAGGTGAAGAATTAACTGAAGATGATAAATTAGATTTTGATATAGTAAAAGAATCTATAATTGCACAAATAAAGAATGAAAAAGCATCAGAAGAAGATCAAAAATATGTATGTGACAATATAGAATTATATAAAAAATTTTTTATGACTATGTTAACTTGTAATGAGAAAGAAATGAAATTAATTACATTGGAATTATTAAAAATTAAAAATAAGTAAAATTAAAAGGAGAAATGATAATTATGTTCAATATGTTTAATACCAAGAAAGTTACTCACGCAGAAAGGTTGGACCAAGCAAAGACAAGGGTATCTTCGGCATTATCTATGTTTGTACAAGCAAAAGAGGAAATGATTAATGCTAAGAATCAACTGAATGAAACTATTAGCAATATTGATAATGAAATTAATGATTTGCAGAGTGTTAGAGATAATGTTGTGAGTGAGATGGGCAGTTATGATAGTTTGATTAGGAAATTTGATGAATTTACTTTGTAGGATAGATTTGCATAGAATAATAAAATAAAAATAAATACATAAAGGAGATAAATTTATTATGAAAACAATGACAAGGAAAGAAAAAAGAAAATTATGGAAGATAGATTGGATGATTGTTAAAGACAGTATTGAAGGTGATAATAGAAAAGAAAAACGTGAAAATTGGTATCAATCTTGGAGTAAGTTTAAAATTTAATTTCTATAAGTTTAAGAAGTTATTATATATTTTAAATAACTTCTTAAACCAAAATAAATTATTATAAAGGAGAAAATTATTATATGAATAATCAAACAGAAAATTATATCATTCTTAAACCTATTGCTGAAAGATTTAATAAAGTTGCTAAAGAAATATCAGACGAAGATATTAAATATATTATTAAAGAAGCAATGCGAGAACAAATTAAAGGTGTATTTGATTTTAGTAAATTAGAAGAATTGACTTACGAGTATATTGATAAAAATGAAGAAGATATTAAACAAATGATTGCAGATTCAATTATTGATAGACTTAGATATAGGTAAAAATATTTGTTACAATATATTTTTTTTATTCAAACTTAAAATTAAAGGAGGAAAATAAATATGAATATATTACATCAAAAAATACCAATTAATAGCAATGGTGAATACTTATTAAAATTAAGAGAAGTATCAAGAATGCATGATTCTATTAAAGATGTTTTACCTGAAGATTATATATTAATAACTTCACCAACCGATATTGCTAAAATTGATGGAAATTATAGAGAAAGCGGAAATATATGATGGACTGTGTAAATGATAAAAAATTAAAAAAGGTGGAATATAAAAGTGGGTGCTACAGCACTAAGCGTTAAAGATTTTGTAATTGATATTTCTGAAGCAAAAGAAAAAACAAAACAAAAAAAGATTCAACAAAAACAAAAAGCAAAAACTACATATAATGTGATTCTACAAAATAATATTGATTTTGTAATACACAAGAAAACTACAACTACAGATAAGAATTTAGTATTTTTAATTAGTCAAAATCAATTTTATATTCAAGATAATAAAACTAAAGATATTGATACTCTATCCAAAGAAAAATTACGTGGATTTTTTCAATCAATATATTGGGATAAATTTGAGAAACTAGATAGGGTCGTTTGGTGGCAAGGAAGTCCTGAAAAAATGATAGAGAAAATGATTGAAATAGTTAGCAATACAGATATGCAAAAAATGTACCAACATGGAATTTGCGTTGATAGGTATAAAATAGATTCTTGGAAAGAGTCATTTAACAATAATGTTAAGTTATTTAAATATTGCTATGATAAATGTCAAGAATCAAGAACAAACAGAAGTTATTTTGATCATATATTAAAACTTGCAACTACTATTGAAAAAGAAATAAATTTTAATAATGCAAGATTATTTATTGATAAATTTTGCGAATCTAATGTAAAAATGTTTTTAGAAGAAGGATATAAATATAATGCTAATATTAAACCAAATCATGAAATGTTCTTAAATTTAATTAATACATATTCATTAGATTTTAGTAGATTTATTGATTATATTTCTATTGATTTATATTCTCAAGGAATTAGTCAATTTGATAAAAATATATTAACTGAATATAATGATTATTTACAAATGCAAGTTAAATTGTATGATAAGGTTAAAGAAAAATATCCTAAATATTTAAGAACTGAACATGATATTGTTGCTTTAAAGGTAACTTTATATGAAAAACATAAACAGGAATTGATGTTACTTGACATAGTAGACAATTTTAAACATTTAGAGTATAAAGATAGAGAATTTTGTATTGTATTACCTGAATCAAGTATGAATATAGTTGACGAAGGGGTTAATTTGTCGCATTGTGTCGCAGATTATATTGACAAGGTAGCAAATAATGAAAAATTAATTGTATTTTTAAGAACAGTAGATGAACCAGATAAATCATTGGTTACAGTAGAAATAAAAGATAATTCTATTGTTCAAGCAAAAGGATATGCAAATAGATTAATTAATAAGGAAGAAGAAAAGTTTTTAAAGAAATGGGCAAAAGCAAAAGAATTACATTATAGTATTTAATGAAATAATAAAATAAAAATATAAAAAGGAGAATGATATTATGAAAATTGAAGTAGGAATGAAATGTAAACAAATTAAGGCAATTGAAAAGTATGGTTTTGATTGTATTGGTATGGAATTTGAAATCACAAAAATAGATGACAATGTGATTATGTGTATGGGTAATGGAATTGGTTTTGGCATTGATCCTAATGAGTTTGAGAATTATTTTGAAATAGTTAAAGAGAAAGTTAAGGAAAAAGGGAAAGAAGATTGCATTATGAACACAAACTACAAAGGCAAAAAAATTAGAATTATCAACACAGAAGGATTCATTAGAGATGATTACAAAGATTTGGATAAATATATTGGTCAAACAGGAATCGTTAGATGGGATTTTGAAGGTAGTGAACATAGATTATCTATAAAATTTGATAATGAAGTATTAGATAGTATAAATGAAAGTAATGGTAGATTATGTTTTAGAGTTGATAGTGTAAAGTTTATTGATGATACTTGTGAAAGAAATATTGATAAAGATAATAAAAATAAAACTTTAGATATTAATGATATTAAAATTGGTCAAAAATATAGAGTAATTAAGAACAGAGATACTCGTTATGGTTCATGTAGAGATTTAATAGAAATCGAAAGTCAAGAAGTTGAAATTATGGGGTTGAATGTAGGAGTTAATGGAGATATAAGGATTAAATCAAAAAATAATATACATATTTGTAGAGTTGAAAATCTTGATAAAATTAATAGTTACGCAAAATTAGGTGATATTGTAGAATTATCAAATGGTTTAAAAATGAAGATATGTGAAGATGAAAATATTAATGGATATTATAAAACGGTAGATATCTTTACTAATAAAAATATAACAACATATATATCAGAGAATAAATTAAAAGAATATTATTTAGGTAATAAAGTTTGGGGATATGATGCATACAAATATGAAATAATTAATATTAAAACTGAGGAAATTAAAAAAGAAACAAAATCTGTAAAAACAAATAAAGTTTATTTCTATAAGATGATACCACATAAAATTAATTGGGAAATAACACATGATGATGAAATAATAAATCAAACAACTGATTCAGGTGATGAATCATATAAACTAATAATCAATGGATTAACTACTATTGTTATTCTTGATGACGGATGTAAGGGTGTAGCAAAGTGTTTGCCTAGTGATGAATATGATATGGATAAAGGAGTAGATATAGCTTACACGAAAGCATTAATTAAATCTTATCAGAAAAAATTAAAGAGATTGGTAAAATAGTTTAATTCAAAAATATTGATTTTAGAAACTGTTGATTTATAATGGTTTCTAAACTTCAATATTTGCACAAAAGAGAATTTTTATCGTGATATAAAAGGAAAATAAGAGGTAATTTATATGGAAAACTTATTAATTGGTACAATTATTATATATAGTGTTATTAGTATGCTTATTTCTGGAATACATGTAGATTATTATATAAAAGAAAATATTAACCCATTCAAAGATGCCAAAGATTCAATTAAAGAAATAGAAACAATTGGTGATTTAATTATTTTTATACTATTATCTTATGCTTGGTTAATTGCAGTATTGTTTTATGGTATAGTGAAAGTATTCTATAATCGTTATACAATTTCTTTAATGAATGTAAGAATAAAGAAGAAAGGATAAAATATATGAATAGATTGATTATTAGTAATAATCCTTCAGATTTTACTGTAATAGATCATACTTATCATGAAATTAAAGGTAATTATGAATTTTCATTTTATCAAAATCTAAATTATGGTGGTATAAGTAAATATGGTGAAATAGTTATTGATGATTTTGATATTGATAAAGTGATTGAATATTTACAGTTAATGAAAAAGTTAGGGGATAGAAACAAAGAAAGGAGAGAAATATGAATCCAACAATTAAAAAACTCTTAGAAACAAAACAACCTAAAATAACTACATTATCAGACAAAGAAAAAAGAATATATAAAACTGGTCTAACTATGTTAGGTGCAATTATATCTGATGATTTCTTTGATATTCCTAGATTACCTAAAGATAAATATTCTACTGAAGGATTATTTTATGAAATTACTTATTATGATAGTGATCAATTGTGGACACAAAGTGATGGACAAAGATTTCTTTTAGTAGTATATAAAATTGAAAAAAGTAAATTAGGTATGAGTTCTCGGTGTCCATTAAGAATTGATTTTAAAATTGTTGATGAAAAGAATTATGGTATATATTTTTATGATCAGTCTGGACAGAGGACTGTAAAAAGAGATTTAATGTCTTGTGAAGATGGTAAGTATTATACTGAAATTGATAATTATGATAGGGTTAAATTGAGTAAATTGGTGAATATTTAATGGATAAATATGAGAAGGAGATAAATATGAATAAATTTATAAAAAGATTAAAGAAAAGAATTAAAATGAAATTTTGTAAGCATGAATATGAATGGAAAGCATCTTATTTAGTGATGTTTCAACAATGTAAAAAATGTGGGAAGGTAATACCATAAGATAGATAATAAAAAAATCAACACAAATCATTTCTTTCGTCATGATTTTAGTATTGACAAAATACAAAAATAAATATAAAATATAATAAAACAAAATGAAAGGAGGATAGATAAAATATGGGTAATTTAAACAAAGAAAAAATTAATAATTTGTTTCAACAAATAAAAGATGAGTTATTCCAAAATGAAATAGATGAAGAGTATAATAATTATATGATAAAGGTTAAAGAATTGCAAAAAGGATTATGTGAATTAGATATTAAAGAAAGTCAACCAGAAACATATATCCATGCTAGAAATGATGAAATAGATGGTTATGGTTATAAAAAGAAAAATAATTATTGCAATTGTAGTGGCAACGGTGGAATATATTAAATTAAAAATATTAAAATAAAAATAAAATAAAAATACATAATAAAGGAGAAATGATTATATGTCATTCACATGTCAAATTTGTAAAACGCCTCAACCAGCAAGAAATAAACCACATAAAGTCTGAAACAAGAGATAGGCAATATATTAATTTAGATGCAAATGGTATTGCTAAAATTTCTTCAGGTTATGAGACAGTTAAGGAACAAAATTTATGTGAAAAATGCTGGATAAAAAGGTTTAATGGTTATAATTCTATACGTTCATAATTAATAATAGAAAGGAGAATAAATATGTTAGAGTGGAAACAAGTAGAATTAGAAGATTCAATAAATGATGAAAATGAACAAGAATACAAAACAGAAAAGAAAATAATTAAAGGTGAAATATATTTCTTTCTGAAAAATGGATATATAGAAACTTCTTATAAAGAATATACTGATGCAGAAAAATCATTTGTAAATATGTATCCGACAGAATATGAAATATATGATTTAATGAGTGGAATAGATTTTGCTGATAATGTTGAATGTGGTGGTTTTATAGATTATGATGGTTCGATTGCACAAATATTTGTGGATGACTATAAAAGCAATTTAGGTATTTGGGATCATGGAATACATCAAGGGAAATTTTGTTTAGGGCAATATGATTTTAGAAAGTTATGTGAAAAATATAATATCGAAGTTAATTGGGCAAATAGATAATACATATATACTAGATATAGTAAGCATGTAAGAGATATTCTACTATATCTAGTATTAAAAACAACACAAAATCAGGCTTTTGTCACAATATTTAAGAAAGGGGAGGAATTATCTTGGAAAACAAATATCCACTTAAAGAATGTTATGAATGTAAATTTAATTATTGTTGGATTGATTATGGTGATTGCAAATTTATTGAAGGTTGAATTTATTGAAGGTTGTATATCAAAATATAAATATAGTTTATCAATTTTAGATTAAATTTAATAGGAGGAGAAAATTATGCAAAAATATAGAAAGATACCTGATATTATTCTAGTAGAAATTTATAAACTAGGAATGGAAGATGGATGGACAATTGAGTATTCAGGATTTTATTCTTATTGTAAAGAATTTAAGACAAGACAAGAATGTTTGGATTTTATTAAAAATGATGAAGGTAAATTAGATTGTTATTCGGAAGATAGAGAATTAGATATTATATATGAAGATCCTATGCCATTTATTAAAACAACTGAAACTGAATATGATGTAAAAGAAGGAGATTATATTATTGTAGATGATAAAGGTAAAAAGTTACGTGTTGTTAAGAAAGATATATTTGAAAAGACTTATGAATTAATTGATAAATAAAAATTAAATATAAGGAGAAATAAAACTATGATAGGTAAATGTGATGTTTGTGGAAAAGAAGAAGAAATTTATGTACGTTCTTCAACTATGGGTGCAATTAGTTTTGCCTATTGCAAAGATTGTTTACAAAAAGGTTTAGAACCTTACAATGCTGTAGTTGCTTATATTTCTTGTGTTGGTAGATTTCCAGATGATATTAATGAAAATTATCAAAATTATGTTAGAAATATTTTAAAGGAATTAGGTATTAGTGAAGAACAATTTATTAAAGATGTAGATAAAATGAATGCTGAGTATCCTTATTAGGGATTAAGAAAGGAATTTTATATGAACAAATACGAATATAAGATAGAATTTAATTGCAAGAGTAATGAATTACAAAATATTATTGATAAAATAACAAATATAATCAAACATGAATTATCTCAACATATAGAAAATATTATGCCTACATTTACAGTTTTAGAAGAAAATGAATTAAGGTATTACGTAAATATTTCTTATGATGGATTAACTGTAACACAAGAAGAAAAAGAAATACCAATTGATCATCATGTTAATTATGCATGTTGGGATAGAAGTGGTTATGGTGGAGTATATGCATATTCAAATAAAAGTATGGAACATGCAGAAGAATTAGCAAGAAAATGTTTTAAGCAAGGAGCAGGGTGTGTTAATTAATAAATATTTAGGAAAGGAGAAAATATGATAGTTAAAAAGTTTATGGATGTGCCTGAGTGGATTTTAAAATGTGTTGATTATTAAAAATAATTTAATGTTAAAAGTGAGGTGATAATTTGAATAATATAATTAAACAAATATTAAATGTCATTGGTGATCATGAAGGAAGTAAATTCACTTTAACTATTTGGCCTCCAGATGAGATATACATATCAATTTATGAAACAGACGTATTAATTGAAATTAATAAGAAAGAAAAATGTGCTTATGTTAATACTGAAACAATGGAACATCATTTAACTTCAAGTATGTTAGATGAATTAAGTCAAATTATTAAAATAATAGATAATAATATTGATGTAGTTTTAGGTTGTTTATAAAACAATAAAATAAAAGGAGAGATTATTATATGAAAAAATATAATTCTGAAATGTGGGGAAAGTTAGGAGAGTGTATTTATCTTAGATTTACTCCTAATTATGTCAAAAAAACAACTGGAAAAGATGCAGAAATTAAATTTTATTTAGCTGATGATTTTGATAAAAAATTTGGTGGTATGTCCTCTGTTCCTATTGAAGTAGCAGAAGATGTTGAAGGAAAATATGAAGCAGTTTGCGAATATGGTATTGAGATTCGTTAAATAAAAAAAGTATATACTATATATTGTAGTTGACTATTATTTTGACTACAATATATAGAAAAATATTAAGATCAAATCTGAAATTTATTAAAATATTAACTATATTAAAGGAGATGGTTTATTATGACAGTTAGCAAACCTGTTAAAATAGAAACAGAGATTGAAGATTTAACTACGGGATGCACTTATATTTACAAAGGAACATTTATTGAGGATTGTAGAAAATATTTTCTATCACTATTTTATGGAAATAGACCTCATAAAATACTTTGGATTAATCATTTATAAAATATAAATATAAATATTTTGTAATAAAATTAAAGGAGATAAAATATTATGAAATCAATATTTCAAAAACCAGTACATGAAAGAATTTACTATGTTTATAATTACAGTGATGGTTCTGCATGTGTGAATTATGATGATAAATTCAAAGAACATATAAATATTTATGAAACAGATAAAGAATTTGAATTAAATGAAGGAGAAAAAATTTGCATTGAAAGAGAACCACTTACTATTAAAGAAATTATAAAAAGTGTTGATGATAATAGTATTATTTATATTACAAGAGAAATTGAAAAGATTGAAGATTTAGAATATAAAACTAAAATTGAAACAGAAGTAGAAAATATAAATAAAGAAAATAAAGAATATAAAGAAAAAGATAGAGAAAAAGAAAAAATAAAAGAGTTTGATAAATTTAAATTAGAAATGCAAAATAAATATTCATTTAAAAAGTACAAATATGGATTTATTGCTTCAGTTGTATTAAGTTTATATTTACTAATTAAAGTTATGTAAAAATTAATTTTAAAGGAGAGAAATTATTATGTACTTTATAGAAAATCAAGAAGAATTAATTGGTAAAACAATTGCCTATGTAAACATGAATCAGTTTGCAGAGCGTATTTTAATTGCAACGACTGACGGAGGAATCTTAACAGTTTCTCAAGAATCGGATGAATATAATACAGAAATAGAAATTCATAGTAAAATAAATACTAAATATCATATTCTAAATTGTAAAAAACATAATAGATATATTTATGAAAATTTAATAAAGTATGGAGTATTTACCGAAGAAGAATATAATGAATTTGTTGATGAACACAAAAGGAAACAACAAGAACAAGAGAAATTAAGATTAGAAAGACAAAAACAATTAGAATTAGAGCAATATTTAAAATTGAAAGCTAAATATGAGAATAATTAAAGGAGAAAAACAAATATAAATGAGTAATTTAACTTGGGATGAATATTTCATATCTATCGCATACATAGCATCATTAAGAAGTAAAGACCCTAAAACCAAAGTAGGTTCATGTATAGTCAATCAAGATAATAGAATTATTAGTACAGGATACAACGGTATGCCAAATGGATGTGATGATACTCAAATGCCCTGGGAAAGAGCAGATGGTTTAAAAGATAAAAATTGGTATGTGGTACACTCAGAGTTAAATGCAATATTACATAGTAAAGTAGATTTAGAAGGATGCAAAATTTATGTTACTCTGTTTCCATGCAACGAGTGTACTAAAGCATTAATACAGTCAGGAATTAAAGAAATAATATATTTGTCTGATAAATACAAAGATAGAGAACAAACTATAGCATCTAAATTCATGTTAGATAATGCAGGAATTAAGTATAGAAGGCTAGTGTCTGATGTTAGTTTTGAAGTTAATTTAAAGGTTATTGAGTAAAATGATGGTTGACAAATAGTTAACAGAATGATAAAATAATAAAAGGAGGATAATTATTTATGTTGAATTTAAATTTACAGTTAGCAAAAGAAATTATTATTAAACAAAATGATGATGGTACACATAGTATTCAAGTAAAAATGGATGTATATGACTAAAATACAAATGAATATATAGAAGGAAATTTTATGTTTGCAAAAACAGTAATAAATTTAGATAAAATGGATATAAAATGTTTGGAAGGTATTGATGATAATTTATATACTGTGCAGTTTTAATGAATTGAAATTTAAAATAATTAATAAGGAGGATAAATACTATGTCATTTAAGTTATCAGAAAAATATCTTAAAAGAAAACAAGAAGAATATGAATTAAAATATGTTACATTCAAAGGTAAAGAAATACATATCAGTTAAATAAAAGACAGATCGGTAACTTCGGAAATGAAATTTGAAATGAGAATAAATTCATATGCACAAGATGATCTACCACCTAAATTAACTGATGAAGCATTAATTAATACTGCAAAATATTTTATGTCTCAATGTTCAAGACCAAAATTTCCATGTACTACTTATGATGAATCTTTGATACATAAGATTTTACCAGAGTTAATTAAAAGATTGGAAGAAAGATTATAAATATAACGTAAAAGGAGAATAAATTAAAGTGAAATTAATTGAAAAATTACTTGAACTTAATAATGGGAATCAATTTAATGCAGAGTGTGACTGTCCATATAATTATCATAATGGTGAAATACCAGAAAATACATTTACACCTTATTGCGATGATGATGATGGTAGTGGTTGTGAAAGGTGTCATAATCAAGAATTAATAGATTGAAATAAATAGTAGGATTTATTATGAAAAAGAGGAGGAAGTTAAATCAACTATGAGTAAAAAAGATAAAATTATGGAGTTAAAAATAAAGTCTTGCTATTCAATAGGTTGCATAATGGAAGTTGTTACTGCTATTAATGAATCTAAACTATCTTGTTTTGTTGAAAATAAATTAGACAAAGATAGTAATTATGTTTTGAGTATCTATAAATAATATTAATACCAATGATAAGATTTGTAATAAAATTTAGGAGGATTATTATAAAAAGATTTAAAAATCTTGATGAATTAAATTTATATCTTGAAAATATGTATGGTTACGATGAGGAAGAATCTATTTATATGCTTTTAGAAGATTTCGAAAAAATTAAAAAAGCATTAGAACATATAAATCGTGTTGTTCAAAATGTTGAAAATATTATTGTTTAAGTTTAGACCAAAGAATCGTTTGATTTAAAAATAAAGGATGTGATAATTTGATTGTAAAACTAATATTATCATTTTTATTTATGACAGTAATGATTATCGGAATAATATTTAGTATTGTTGGTATTAAATTGATTTGCTATTTTATTGGTGAATATTATAATGATAAATTAAATGAAAATATTAAAAATAAGATTAAAATAATAAATAATATAATTAACAAAATAGCAAAAATATTTGATATTATAATCACTATAATAATTGCAATTAGTTTTATAGGAATATTAATACTTATAGGTTATACAATTTTATTTGCTAAATAAATTATGATTAAAGTTACGTTTGAACACAATATTTCAAAAAAGGAGATTAATATGAGTGATTATATATCAACAAAATGTATTAGATTACATACGCAACATCAAGATTTAGAAAGTATATTAAGTTATTTAGGTAAAAGTGAATTATATAATAATCTAAAAGAACAAGATAATTTAGACATATATGAAATCAATGAAATATTAGAAAAAGAAAATATAAGAATAATAGAATATAAAAATATATATTACATTGATATTATTTTGCAAAATGAATATGGTGAGCAAGAAGTGAGTTTATATATATCATTTAATGAGATTAATAATATTATTATTGATGATTTTATTGATAAATACGGTAATGTAGAAATATTAGATATAATTATATTAGCACATAATTGGTATAATTGTTGTGAAGAACCTTATAGTTGTTAAATAGAAAAGGAGAGTTAATATGGCAAACACAGATAAATTACAAAAATTATTAAATAACTTAACTAAAATTAATTGTCCAATGCTAGAATGTAAATATTGTTTCATTAACGAAGAAAATGATGATTGGCCTGATTGTGAAAAACCCACAACAATCAAAGATGGGTATCTTAAATGCCTTGGTTTTAAAGAAATAACTTGCCCATTTTTTGAATCGAGATAAGGAGGATATATTATGGCAGATGTAATGTTTAAAATTTATAATCATTATGAAAAAGATGGTTTATATTTTATAGAAACAGATTATGGTGAGTTATATACAGAAAATAAAAAAGATTATGATAAAACAATTGAAGATGGGTTTATTATTCTTAAATTAGATGAATACGATTATGATATATAATTTTAAAAATTAAAGGAAATAATCTAATGATATTACTATTAAAATTCTGGACTAGTCAGTTATTTATGGATTATGATACTAGAGTTAAGTTTATTTATAATAATTTTTTAAAACTTAATCTATATAGTTTATTTATATTTGTAAGTGTTATGATTATAGGATTATTCGTTAATATTCATTATAGATTATCTTTAACTATTTCTATGTTTCATTTATTGTTTGTATTTATGATATCTATGGCTAACAATAATGATTATTCTAGAATACTTACAAAAGAAAGAAAAATAAAACTAGAAGAAGAAAGATTGAAATGTGAAGAGCAAGATAGAATAGCAAGAGAGAATGAAAGAATCAGAAAAGAAAAAATTCATAAAGAATATGAAGATCAACAGAAAAGAATGCATGAAGAATTTATTAAATATTTTTTCAATAATTATTATATTTACAATACAAATGATAATTTAAATGCATTGTTGACAATATTAGATTTGCCAATTGATACTAGAGATTTTAACATAATTAATAAGCAACATAGGAAATTAGCAAAATTATATCATCCTGATATTTATAAAGACAATGGAATAAAGTTAAAAGAAATTAATGTTGCGTTTGATAAATTAAAGAAAATATTAAAGTGAGGTAGGATTAGTATATGAATTACTATGCTGGAATAGGTTCAAGAGAGACACCAAATGAAATATTAAAATTATTTGAAAAAGTAGGAAAGTTTCTTGCCAAGAAAGGTTTTATTTTAAGAAGTGGTGGTGCAGGAGGAAGTGATCAAGCATTTGAAAATGGGAATGATTTAGTTAATGGTAAGAAAGAAATATATTTACCTTGGAGAAATTTTGAAGGTTCTGATTCTAAATTAGTTGTTAATGATGTAAAAGCATATAAATTAGCAGAGAAATTTCATCCTTATTGGCACAATTTATCTCAAGGAGCGAAAAAATTACAAGCACGTAATGGTCATCAAATTTTAGGATGGGATTTAAATACACCTTCTAATTTTGTAATATGTTGGACTGAAAAAGGCAAAGGTAAGGGTGGCACAGGTCAAGGTTTAAGAATAGCAAAGGCATATGAAATACCTGTATTTGATGCTGGAAGGTTTGATAATATTGATGAAATAAGATTGACATTAAAAGAATTTTTAATTCAGAATTCTAGTTTAGAAGAAATAGATATTAAATTAAAGGAGTAAATATAAAATTGAAATATATTAGTAAAACTATTAATTATTTAATTTCACTATATTTTATTATCTTATTTATTTCTTTATTTTTCGGATATAAACCAACAAATGTAGAAATAGGATGTGCTTCTTTATTTGCTTCAATATTTTTCTTAGATTATGCTAATAATAAAATATAATTAAAAAGGAGAGATTATTATTGATTGAAAAAATATACAAATATATAAATAAAATAACCAATAGTTTAAAAATACACTTCTTAGATAGTGATGTAAAACAATTATTAATTAATAGAGGTTATATTCCTATAGAAATTATTTCAAAAAATAAAGAATGCTATCAAGAAACATACAATGAATATATGTGGACTAATTATTGGACATATTCCTATGAAATAAAAGTAAAAAATATAGATAATTGCAAGTATTATATAATAACCGCTATTCATACATTTAGCAGTAAAAATGATAGTGATAGTAGATATTATATAAAAGAAATAAAAGATATTAATGGTGTAATTAAAGATAATAAAACATATTATAATATTTGAAAGGGAAAGGGGGAATATAACCATGATTGAAAAATCTTGTTATACTTGTATAAGTGCTGGCGTATCAAAAGAAAAGTATCCTTGTGATAAGTGCCACAATCAGAATAATTGGAGATATAGATATAGTGTTCAATCGTTGTGTTTGGTTGGAGTATGTTTAATAGCTGTTGGGATTATTGTTTTATTGTAAATATAAATAAATAATAAAAAAGGAGATAAATACATATGAACAAATACAATGATGTAGATTGTTGCTTTGATTGCGTAAAACAATTTAATGATGAATTATGTAAAAATGATATGTATTGTAAAACAAAAAATAATTGTAGTACAAATCATTGTAGTCCTGGTGCTTGTAAAAATTTTGAGAAGAAAGAAGCAATGGTAACTATCACAAAAGCAGAATATGAAGAATTAATAAAGGATAGTAATTTGTTAGAAGCACTTAGATGTACAGGAGTAGATAATTGGGTAGGATATAGTAGTGCATATGATCTTTTAAATGAATAGGATGAAGAGGAGTAAATACATATGAAAGTAAAGATATTGTCTGGTCATAATAAAATTGGTGAAATAGTTGAAGCGAAGAGATATTGCGAATTAAATGAAGAAGAATTAGAAGAATCATTAGGTGGTTATGGATGGGAAAATGTAAATGGAATATTTATTCAACATAAAAGTAATGAATGGATATATATGTTAAATGAAGAAGTGGAGATTGTGGAAGAATAATTTTTAGATACTACATATAGTGGATGCAATAATAAAATACCACTATATGTAGATAAACTTTAGAAAGGAAAGAAAATGAAAAAATACAATGAACCATATCAAGTAAATCAAATATGGGTATCTGAAACTAACCCTGAGCAAGATTTCTTTATTTATTGGGTAGATTATGATAGAGTAAGTGATAATGCATATGATTATAATTATTATTCACACATACTTACTACAAAAATAAACAAAGAAGCATTTGAAAATTATGTTGCTAAAAAATTTAAATGTAATTCATTTGCTGACATAAAAAGAGAAAGCATATATCCTTATTCATGGTGGGGAGAGTATAAACCTAGATCATTAAAACAATTAGTAAAAAAGTATAATATAAAATTATTAAAAACTCTTAATTATGAAGTAAATGATTATTGCAATATAGGTAATTATAGTTATAATTATAGTGTTAAAGATATTGAAAAAGTTATAGGAGAGGTAAGAAAATAAAATAGAAAGGAGATAATATATGGAAATTGGAGATAAGGTATTATTTTCAACAGGAAAAGAAGAATTAAAAAGTAATATTGGAATAATCATTGCCTTAAAAAATAATAAATTCATAATTCTTAATAGAAGTTATAATTGTAATACTATTTATACTATTGAAGGGAATTATATTGATAGTATAACTAATGTAAATAGAATCAGAGAAGATATAAAAACATATTATACACCTCAAATAGAAGAATTAAAATCTAAATTAAAAACTGTAACATCTGAAGAAAAAATACAAGAACGAATCAATAAATACAATGATATTAAAAATAGGATTATAGTAAATTGTGAAAGATTAATTGTTTGTTCAGATGACGATGAATTTGATAATCGACTAAAGGAAATAGATAAACTGAAGAAACAATTATTTAGCATTGATTTAGAATGTGGTGATATTATCCGAAAAGAAAATGGTAGGATTAAATATGAAATTAAAAAACTTGAAATCGAAATGAATGGTAGATTAAATAATATTAATGATGAAAGAATTATTAAAGCATTTGAGTTTTAATAAAAAATACATAAAACATTAGCTAGGAGGTAATTTTATGGACTTGGAAACTGCTTGTAAGAATTATGAAGAAGAGTATCATAGAAATGTTGAAGAATTACATCAATTAAAAACACAGGTACAAAATATGATTGAAAATTTATTTATTGATGGATTCACTACAAATACTAAAAAAATGATGGTTGAGATTTTAAAAAAATGTAGGTAAATAATGTTAAAATAAAAGACACATTTGATCGTAAAATCAGAAAGGAATAATATATGAAAATAGCAGAAACATATACATACTATGTTATTTACAATATAACTAAAGAAGAATATTACTCCGATATTGTAGATGTAGGACATTACAGGATTGAATATAAATTTAATAAATTAATTAGTGAAGCAATCCTTTATAATACAAGAAAAGAAGCAAATGAAGATATAAGAGAATGGATAAATAGAAACAGTACAGATAAATATATTGTTAAAAAGATTAGATTAGATTATTCTATAAATAATTAAAAAAGAAGAAAATAATATGAAAAAATATAAATTAATAAAATCAAAAAACAAAGAAAAAATATTTACTGTTACAATTGAAGCAGATTCAAACGATGGAGATTATATCACAGCAACTAGTGATTATAATGAATTAGAATTTGAAGAAATAGTAGATGAATTAATTAGATTAAAGAAATATTATGGTGATTCACATCAATTTGAAGATTTTTATAATACTGAATATAATATTGATATTCCATATAGTGAATATGGTAGATGCCATACATTATCTTCTATTGAAATTTATTGTATTGAGAATGGACAATATTATGAAGTTGAATTAAATTTAAATGATGTTGTTTTCTGATAATTAATTAATAAATTATAAGGAGAAAATAATTATGGAATTTAAATATGAATCAGTTAATAATACAATACTTAATATGTTATATTTGCCTAATCAAATTGAAATTGAATGTGATTTTGTACTTACTAATGAAGATACTATATTTAAAGGTAAATCAAAAATTATGAGAGGTGAAGAATATATAGAAATTAAAGGTAGTCTAATAGATTATATTACTTCTGTTACTAAAAATTCTAATGTTATTTATATGTCAGACATTCCTAGTGAATATGAATGTAATCTTAGTAATTTACCAAAAAAGAATATGAAGAAAGATATTATAGATATGGATATTAATATTAAATTTCCTAGAGTTAAAATATCACCTAATATTGATATTACTATGTCTTATGATACTTCTAATTTAATAGGTAATATTCATCCATTGTATGATTATAAGAGTAGGGATATAATGATTTTAAGTTGTGATTAATTGGTGTAAAGGAGATATTAATTATGTCAATTATTGATTATAGTTACTACACTATACCATTAAAAAATATTAAGAAACATCAAAAATTTATATTATATTCAATAAATAATCTTTCTAATGCTATAGGTTATAATAATGCTGTAAAATTAGTCATGCAATCAATATTAATAGAAATGTTAATGTATGATTGGAGATATGTTTATCATTATGATGTTAGTTATTGGTGTGATGAGATTATGAAGTATCCTGTTATAAATTAAAAAACATCACAAATAATTAGATTTGTGATGATTTAGGTATTGACAGAATAATAAAATAAATATATAATAAGTATAAATTATCGAGAGAGGAGATAAAAATAATAAATGAGTTATAATGCATACATAGTTAAAATTAAAACTATCAGAAAACATTCAAATGCTGATAGACTTCAAGTTGCAACAGTGTTTGGAAACGATGTTATTGTAGGATTGGATGTTAAAGAAAATGATATGATGCTATATTTTCCTACAGATGGTAGACTTAATGTAGAGTATTGTAGAGTAAATAGACTTCTTAGAGAAAAAGATGAGCAAGGTAATAATATTGGTGGTTACATGGATGAATCAAAATGTCATGTCACAACAATAAAGTTAAGAAATGAAAGATCGGATGGCCTCTTAATGCCAATAAAAAGTTTAGAGAAATTTACTGATATAAATACCTTAAAAGAAGGAGATACTATTTCAACTCTTAATGGGATATTAATATGTGAAAAGTATATTCCAAGAGGTAAGAATAGAAATAAAACAGAAGTAACGCCTAAAGAAAAGAAAAAGAAGAAAACTGATACAATATCTTACCCATTCTTTGAAGAGCATAGGGATACATCTCAACTAGCATATAATACAGCACAATTTAAAGAAGGTGATTTATGTGTGATTAGTTTGAAGCTACATGGAACATCGGGTCGTAGTACATATACTATTAAAGAAAAGAAAAAATTGCTTCCATATTGGTTATATAAAACATTGCAAATTGTGAAAATAAAAATACCAAATAAAAAATCATGGGACTATATTTCAGGAACAAGAAGGGTAATACTAAAAAATTACGATAATGGATTTTATGGAAATGATAATTTCAGAAAAGAATGGCATGATTTTTTTGTTGATAAATTACATAAAGGCGAAACTGTTTATTATGAAATTGTAGGATATGTAAATGAAAATACAACTATTATGCCTGAATGTAACAACAAGAAAACTAAAGATAAAGAGTTTATCAAACAATATGGAGAAACTACTAGATTTACATATGGTTGTGAAGTAGGGCAAAATGATATTTATGTATATAGAATGACTAAAACAGATGAAGATGGTAAAGTGGTAGAGTATTCAACAAAATATACTCAAATTAGATGTGAACAAATGGGAGTAAAATTTGTACCAGTGTTTGATAAATTTATATTTACTACAGTTGATGATTTAATGGAAAGAGTTAATACATATGTTGATGGTGTTGATCCTATTGGTAAAAATCATATTAAAGAAGGTATTGTTGTTAGAATTGATGATCGTGAGAAATTTACTGCATTTAAACACAAAAGTTTTATGTTCAAACTTTTAGAGGGCATTATTAAAGCAGACGATATTGTTGATATGGAAGAATTGGAATCTGCATAGAATTATAAAATAATTATACTTATATCTTACTTTCTTACAATAAGATATAAGTATAATATAAAAGGAGATAATATTATGTGTGATTTAGACAAGAGATTTAAAGAAGTGCAAGAATTAAGGGATGAATTAAATACATATCATACAGAATTACAAAGTAATCTAAGTGTTGTTGATAAAGAAATAGTAGATTTGGAACATTATATAGAATTTTATAATTTTAATGCATCTCAAGGATTTAAAGCATATAAAATGTTGCAGGAAAGATTAATTAAAAGAAGAGAGATTAAAAAATCAATTGAGAAATGCAATATTATATGGAATGGTAATGTAAGAGATTTCGCAATAGGGAAAAGTATAGACAAGCAAATGAAAAGCATTGAAAATAAGAAATATACTGCTAGAGTATTAAAGGAATTATTTGAGAATTAAGGAGTTGGTTAAGTGGAAAAACCAAAACTAATTTGCCTCGTTGGATTACCAGCATCAGGCAAGTCATTTTATGCAAAACAATTAGCAGAACAATATAGTGCAAAAATATACTCATCAGATCAATTAAGAATAGAAATGTTTAACGATGTTAATGAATGTGATAGAAATGAAGAATTATTTAAGGAATTAAAATTAAGAGTAAAAAGTAGTTTATCTAAAGGTGAAAATGTTATTTGGGATTCTACTAATATTTCATATAAAAAACGTAAAACAATATTAGAAGAAATGAGAAAATATAATTGTGATAATATATGTTATTTGATTGCTACTCCATATGAGAAATGTTTAGAACAAAACATACATAGAGAAAGAAAAGTGCCAGAGCATATCATTAGGAAAATGTATATGAATATTAATATACCTCAGACATATGAAGGATTTAATGAAATTAATATTATTTATAATACAAATAATATGATGTTTGATGTAAAAGAATTATTATATTCATTAGATTTTATAGATCAAGACAATCAATATCACACATTAACAATCGGAAGACATTGTAGAAAATGTGCTGATAACATTAAAAATATGATGTATTATAATAAAATAGTTAATGAAAATTGTGAAAATTTATATTTAGCAGGTTTATTACATGATATAGGTAAATGTTTCTGTAAATCATTTAAGAATAGTAAAGGCGAAATTACTGAAAATGCTACATATTATCAACATCATTTAGTATCTGCTTATGATAGTTTGTTTTATTTAAAAGATTTAGGTGTGAGTAAAGATGATATATTAGAAATTACTAATTTAATTCAATGGCATATGAGATTATTTAATGAAACTGAAAAATCTAAAAAGAAATTTATTAGTATGACTAGTCAAGGATTTTATAATGATCTATTGTTATTGCACAAGGCCGATATTAATGCAAAATAATAGTTGACAATATATTAATAGAATGATAAAATAATAATAAATAAAAAGGGAGGTTAATCTTATAAAAACGAACATATTTATACCTAAAACTATCAAAGTAGGTTTTCAAAATCGTAATGATACATACACAAAGAAACTAGCATACGTTATCTATTATGATCAAAAAGGCAAATTAAGGAAAGAAGTTAGCTGGAACGGCTGGAGGGATAATAAAATTGAACCACAAGAATTTGTCAATGAACCAATTTCAGGATTTGTATTAAATAAAAAAGCAGGAGATTATTCTACTCATTGGAATCATCGACAAGCATATTGTAGAGTATATGACATCAGGGACTTCGAATTTGAAATTACAATAGAAAATCTTTTATATATCCTAGAAAACACTTCATCAATTAAAGGGAAAGGATTAGAAGGAGAATTTGTTTATGGATGGGACGGAAAGGATTTATTATTAATTCCTTGTGATTCACCTGATTATAAAGAAATGGTTAAACTTAACAATTTAAGACATGAAAAGAAAAAGTTTGATAGTAAGAATATGATTTTAGGTGCAACATATAAAAATAATAAAAATAATGAATTAATTTATTTAGGAAGATTTTATGAAAGAAATGGTGACAATAAAGAATCAAAATCATACTTCTTTTATGACAGAAATTCAAAATATAATTATTATAAAGTTACTACTATTAAATCTTTGACAGGAAATATAATTGATATAGTAGATGAAAATTGTATTGAAGATTATTCTAATTTAATGGATGAATTATTAAAAAGTAATTATTATTCTACTAGAGAACAGAAATATGATGAATATATGAATTATACATTAATTGAATTTAAAGAAAGTTTAAATAAACATGCATATTCATATCATAGATACTATGTTCAAGTTGAAGATAAATATGTAAAATATCATATAGAAAGATATAGAGGTTATAGTTATTATAATAGTGATTATAAATATAATGTTTATGCATTAAGCAAAGGACACAAGGATGAAGTAATTATTAGAGATGCATCAATAGAACAAGTATTCAATAAAATAAAACCTAAATATTTAGTTACATATGATAAAAATAAAAATATAATTAAGGAGTGGAAGTAAACATGTTAAACAAACAAAATATAAATGATGAAAAGATTATGCAGTTAAAATTTCAGATTCAAGAGAAGAAGAAAAGTTTAAAAACTAAGAAAAGATTTACACCTTTAACAAATTGTAATTTAGAATTGGATGGAGTAAGATATAATATCCAAGTTCCGAACAAGGAAATATTAACTACTTTATTGGTTAAATTGAATATGTATAGGTTGTCTATTATTGATCCATATTTAGAATTAATAGATGATTTTATTATTTCTGGATATACTGTTGATGAATGGATTAAGGATATTAAATTAAAATTGGAAATTTTGAGGTATGAGGAAGAGGATAGAAAGTTGAAGGAGTTAGAAAGGAAACTTCATCAATTGCTCAGTGTCGAAAAGAAAGTAGAATTAGAAATTGGTGAGATTGAAAGTTTAATTGGTGAATAGTAAATAAATAAATTATACCATATAGGGTATGATAATAAATAAACATACCTTATATAGTATAAAATCAAATGAGGTGAATTGATATAGATAATAATATTGATGGATATGCAAAATTAATTACTAATCAAAAAGGTGAGTTATTATCTATTATTGAATTAAATTGTAATAATAAAGCATTTCAACAATATTTAGAGGATTCTCCAATAGAATATTTTAAGGATATAGAATATGATAATAAAAATTCTGCCATTTTAATAACATTTAAATTTAAAAGTGAAATATCATATTCTTATGAGGGCATAGAAGAGTATGAAGATTGGGTAGAAATAATTGATGAAATATTATTAGAATCTAATTATAAAGATAAGATTATTAATAATGTGAAAGAGTTATTAAATATTTTAACAAGTATTAAAAACAATACAATTGTATTTCAAAATAATTATTATGAATATAATAATTATTATTTTGAAACAGCAGGAGAGTTAGAGAAATATATTTATGAACAACTTTATGATTTTATAAATGATTATGAAGAATATTTTGAAGATGACGATATAATAAATGTGAAATTACATAATGAAATAATGGATTATATTAATAATTATAATTTTTATTTTAAACCTATTGATATAGAATTAACAGGAAACAATGGTGTAGATTATATTAAGATTACTCAAAATTATAATCAATTTAATAATAATACTGTTTTTATTGAAATAGGTTATTGTTGTGTTGTTATTTTTAAGAAAGTTGTTCGTGTTGAGTTTTTGACAGGATTATTTAATAAGATTTTTGTTGAAGGTATTTTAAATATTAATGAATAAAAACAATAGCAAATTTATGTTTCATTGTGAATTTAATAGAAGGAGGGAAAATTTTTATGTACACTTATATTATATGTATGAAAAATGGCAAAGAATATAAAATCAAATGTGATTTTAATTTTAAAGATTTAATTGATAATATAATGTCGAAAAATCAAAATGAAATTAAACTATTACATTTTAATGTAGTAGATTCCAAAGATAGAATTGTTGCTATAATAGGTGGTGAGGTATCAAGTATTGAGTATTTTGTTAAAATTAATTAGTAAGATTAAAATGTTGTAGAAAATAATAGTTGACAAGATGGTATTAGAATGATAAAATAATTATAAGTAAAAAAATAAAATGGAGGAATACATATTATGAAAAAGAAAACTATGAGAGTTAATATCCAAATGAAGGATGGTTCAGAACTTAAACAAGTTGATATATTTAAAAATAGAGAATTAGGAGATAGTATAGTTTCTACTAAATTAGAAATTGAAAAATTGCTTAATTATGAGAATGATAAAAATGTATATTTTGGTGGGAAATATATTCAAGGTGGAATTATTCCCAAGCAAATAAGTAAGTATGAAATTATTGAAGATGAAAAAGAAATATCATTAGTATTGTTAAATTTTATTAAAGAAAATAATCATGTGTATAATTTTAATTCAAATGATGTAATGAATTTTATAATTGAGAATAGACAAGAAATATTAAAAATATTGAGGTAAATTTAGAGTAGAAAATACTATATTTAGTAATACATATTTAATAAAATACTAGATATAGTATTAATATAAATGCTGAATTTTATAATGAAATAATAATAAATTGGAGGGATATATTTTTGGAGTTAATTTATGAGACGGATAATGGAAAACTTGTTCATGGTGATAATATTGAAGTAATGAAAGAATATGAAGATGATACATTTGATAGTGGTATTTCAGATTTTCCTTATGATTTAAAATTTATGGGTAAGAAATGGGATAATACAGGATATTTTTATAAATGGTGCAAAGCAAGAGCAATTCAATTATATAGAATAATTAAACCAGGAGGATATGTTTGTATATTTGGTCATCCTAAGACAAATCATAGAATGAAATGTGCTTTTGAAGATGCAGGATTTCAAATTGTAGAAGAAATTGACTGGATTTTTGGTACTGGATTTCCTAAGAATCAGGATATAGGAAAGTTGTTTGATAAAAAAGCAGGAAAAGAAAGAGAAATTATAGGTAAATATAAAACACCAGAAGGTGGTCAAATTTTATCTACTTATAATAATTGGCAAGATGAAGATTTAAAAAACGGAGAGCAAGAAAGAAGGATACCTAATATTACATTACCTACAACAGAACAAGCACAAAAATGGAACGGATGGAAAACGTCAGGTTTAAAACCAGCACATGAACCTATTACAGTATTTCAAAAACCATTAGAAGGCACATATATAAATAATATAAATATACATAATTGTGGTGCAATGAATATTGATGCTTGTAGAATTCCTACTTCACAAGATGATAAAGATATTATCAATGCAAAAGCATCTAAAAATCCAACAACTAACTATTCAGATAGTGAAAATAAAATATATGGTGCATATGCAGAAGATAAATCAATGCCAGCAAATGAGATAGGTAGATTTCCAGTTAATATTATTCTTGATTCTTTTATGGGAGAAATATTAGATGGTCAAAGTGGGATTACAAAAAGTGGAAAAGTAAAAGAAAATAAAAATGCATACGAAGGTAAATCTAATACAGGATTTTTAAGAGGGATTACTACAATGCAAAATCAACATGGAGATTCAGGTGGTGCGAGTAGATTTTTCTTAAAGATTGATACAGATGATTTTGTACCATTTTATTATTGTGGGAAAGCAACTAAAAAAGAAAAGGGTGAAGGGAATACTCATGTTACTGTTAAACCTAAACAATTAATTAAATGGTTAATAAAATTAGTTACTCCTATTGATGGTAAAACAATTGATATTACAGCAGGAAGTGGAACGCATGGATTAAGTTGTGAAGAATTAAATAAAGAAGAAGGATATAATTTAAAATGGATTAATATTGAGTTGTTGAATACTGAGAAAGAACCATACTGTGAAATTGCAAAAAATAGGATTAAAAGTGTAATATAAAAATACATATAACTATACATATAACTATATGTAGTATGTATTATAATTTTAAACTACTACATATAGTAAAAAATCATTACAAATTCGCAGTTTTATTCAAAATATTATCACAAAAAAGGAGAAATTAAATTTATGTATTCAATTCAATCAGAAATAACATTTAATTCAGCTCATTTCCTACAAAATTATAAAGGTAAATGTAGTACAATTCATGGTCACAATTGGAAAGTTATAGCAGAAGTGCAATCAGAAAAATTACATAATGATATGGTTATGGATTTTAAGGAATTAAAAAATTATTTAAAAGAGATAGAAAAATTATTTGATCATAAATTAATTATTAAAAAAGACAGTCTAAAAGATAATACTATTCAATGTTTAAAAGATGAAGGTTTTGAATTGGCAATTGTTGATTTTAATACAACAGCTGAAAATTTTGCAAAACATATCTATTACATATTAAAAAATAAATATAATTTAAATGTAAGGAAAGTAAATATATATGAAACTGAAAATAATAAAGCATCTTATTGGGAAGGAAATTAAATTATGAATGTAATTGAAAAATACATAAGTGTTGAAGGAGAGGGAATATTTCAAGGTTATCCAACTGTATTTATAAGATTTACAGGATGCAATTTAAAATGCTCATATTGTGACAGTTTATATGCACATGATGTAGAAAATAGTAGTAAATATAAAATTACTAATATATTAAGTTATATATTAAAAACAAAAATAAAAAAAGTTACACTAACTGGTGGAGAACCTTTATGTCAAGACAATATTTATAAATTAATTAATATATTACTATATAATAAAATTAATGTGAATATAGAAACTAATGGCTCTATATTAATAAACAATATAAATAATAATGCAGTTATAACTATGGATTACAAACTTCCATCAAGTAATATGGAATCATTTATGTTATTAGATAATTTAAAGTTACTTAAATTAGATGATGTATTAAAGTTTGTTTGCTCAGATGAAAATGATTTAAAAACTGCATTAAATATTATTAATAAATATACTCCACAATGCAATATATATTTTAGTCCTGTATTTAACACTATACAACCAAAAAGAATAGTTGAATTTATATTAGATAATAAATTATTTAATTGTAGAATGCAATTACAAATCCATAAATATATTTGGGGCAAAGAAACGAGAGGTGTTTAATTTATGAAAAATGACAAATGTGTTGTTGTATTATCAGGTGGTCAAGATTCAACAACTTGCTTATTTTGGGCAATAAAAAATTTTAATTATGTTGAAGCAATAGGTTTTGATTATGACCAAAAACACAGGTTAGAACTTAGATGTGCAAAAGAAATATGTGATAAACAAAGTATTAAATATACTGTACTTGATTTAAGTTTACTTAATCAGTTGACAATTAATGCACTTACAAGAGATGATATTATTCCTGAAATGGTAAATGGAAAATCTACTGCATTTGTAGATGGTAGAAATCTTCTTTTCTTAACTTTTGCTTCAATTTATGCAAAACAAAAAGGTATAAATAATATTATTACAGGTGTATGCGAAACTGATTTTAGTGGGTACTCCGATTGCAGAGATATATTTATTAAATCATTAAATGTAACATTGAATTTAGCAATGGATTATAATTTTGTTATTCACACTCCTTTAATGTGGTTAAATAAAAAAGAAACATGGGAATTAGCAGATAAATTGGGATGTATTGATATTGTTAAAAATGAAACATTAACTTGTTATAATGGAATTGTAGGAGATGGATGTGGTGAGTGTCCGGCTTGTAAATTGAGATTGAAAGGTTATGAAGAATATTTAAAATGATAAAATAAATAATATTGATTAAAATAGTTGACAAATATATTAATATTGTGTTAAAATAAATCAACAAATAAAATATAGAAAGGAAATGAAACTGATTAAAATTGCATTAATTAGTTGTACAAAGTTAAAACAAACATATCAATGCGAAGCACAAGAAATGTATTTACCATCACAATTATTTAAAAAAGCATCTTACTATATCAAACAACAGAATTATAATAATTGGTTTATACTTTCTGCAAAATATGGTTTACTTAATCCTAGTGATTTAATTGAATCATATGATTTAACTCTAAATAATATGAAATCAATAGAAGTTAAAAAATGGTCGCAAAAAGTATTTAATCAGTTAATTAATTATGATATTTATGAAATTGATTTTTATGCTGGTGAAAAATACAGAAAATATCTTATTTCATTATTAGAACAAAGAAATATTATATGTAATATCCCATTAAAAGGATTAGGTATAGGTCAACAATTAAAATTTTATAAGGAGGCAATAATATGAAAATTAATAACAAATGGAAAATAAATAAAGGTGATGATGTGACAATTAAAGCACAGGGTATTACTGTAAAAGGAGATGTTTTATCAGCAGAATATTATGAAGATGGTGGATGGTATATTGAATTAATTAATGCTAATGTCCCTGGTGGATATAGTTATTATAAACAAAAATATGATGGTGGAAATGTAGTGAATGTTCAAAAGATGGTGATTAATTGATTTTATATGTGTCAAAAACAAATGATAAATTAAACACAAAAGAATTAAATACTGAATTTCTTTCTGAATATTTATGTTTAAATCCTAAATATAATGTATCTATTAAAAATCCAAATGTTAAAGTATTACTAGATTCTGGTGCTTTCCAAGATAAAGAAAAAGAAAAAAGATTGTCTTTACAAGAAGCATTAAATAGACAGTTAAATTTTGAAAAAAAAGTAGGTTTTATATCTGAACGTATCGTTGCCTATGATTATATAGGCAACGTAAAAGAAACTATAGAAGCAAATAAATTCTTAGTAGAAAAGAGAGAAGAATTAGAACCAAGACAATTAGTATTAATGATTCAAGGAAATACTACACATGATTACATACATTGTTTAGTAGAAACTTTATTAATAACGAAATCAGAAGATTGTATAGGATTTGGTGGAGTTGCATTGGCTGGTAGAGAAAATAATACTAAATTTAAATTATTAGATGCATTTAAAATTGGATTGCCGATAATTTATAATAGTGGGATAAAAAACATACATATCTTTGGAGTGGGTAGTTTTACAGTATTAAAAGAGATTACTAATATAAAAAACATATTTAAACAGTTATATATTGATACTGATGAATTAAATATAAGTTGTGATACTGCTGCTTTTGAAATTAGATCGACAATGGGAAGTGTGATAAATTTAGAAGAAGAGAAATGGGAAAAGGTTTATACAAAAGCACAAAAATACATAAATTATCATCCAGCAGATTTAACTATAGAAAATATTAATAAAGCATTACAAATTATAAGTAAAATATAAATCAACATAAAACAGTAGTTTTATAGCAAAATAATAATATAATTAAATAAACAAAATAAACTATAATTAATCTGTCGTTTAATGAGAAAGAATTATATGTTATAATAATATTAGGAAGGGTGAAAAACATAAAAGTAATTAATATTTCAAAAGAAGAAAAATTAGATAAAAAACTATATACAGTAAAAAATGTTCCTATGGAGACTGTAAAGGAAATTTGTAAAAACAAACACTATTTACATAGAGTGCCACATATTATTGCTAGTTATGGACTATATAAAAACGATTTATTATTAGGAATTATAACCTTCGGTATACCACCAAGTCCTTACTTAATGAAAATATGTGGTGAAGAATATAAAAGTAATGTTTTAGAATTGAATCGTCTTTGGTGTTATGATGAATCTCCTAGAAACTCTGAAAGTTATTTGATTTCACAAGGTATTAAACTATTAAAGAAAGATAAACCTGATATAAAGATATTAATTTCATTTGCAGATACGAGACAAAATCATTTAGGATACATATATCAAGCATCAAATTGGTATTTTACAGGATGGTCTATTCCAGGTGGAGGAAGTATAGTTATTAATGGCAAAGAGGTTCATCCTAAGAATTTAAACAATAAATATGGGACTAGTGATTTAGAAAAATTAAAAGTAATACTTAATACAGAAAATATTCATTATCGTCCAAGGAGTAAAAAATGTAGATATGTATATTTTATTAGTAAAGATAAAAGAGAAAATGCATTATTAAAAACATTATGTAAATATGAAATACAAAATACATATCCAAAAGAATTTCCGAAAGAAACTGAATATAAGACTCAAAAACAAAAACTACTTGATAAAAATGTAGACGGTTTTTAGACATAGTTTTGATTGGGTTAAATTAAATTAACAAAATGCAAAAATAAATATAAATACATGTTGCAAAACCAAAATAATAATGTTATAATGTTATTAATAAAATTATTAGGAGGTTTTAATTATGCAAAAATGTGAAGTATGTGGAAAAGAAACAGAAAATTATTGTATTTGTGATAGTTGTAACTCTGCTTATTGTGTTGAACATATAGGTCAATTTAATGAATGTCCTTTATGTGGAAAGGAACATACATTTAAAGAGAATTTTTAAAGTATAATAAAAGGAGTGTTAAATATGAGTTATAAAATTTACATTGGAGATTCTAAATGCACAAAATGTGGTAAGTCTCATAAGAAAATCTTTGAGATTGATGGTAAACCATACGGATCAAGTTGTGCAAAAGATATTATTGGTAAAGAATTAACTGCTCCTGTATGGTTGTATGAATTAGCAGAACAACATGTGCAAAGTAGAATAAAAAGCAACGATATTGAAAATGTCGAAGATTTTGAAGTTAATTTTTGGAATGAATTGCCTGATGACAAAAATACAATATTGGGTAGAAGTTTTAATAATTTATTTGAGAGTTATATTTATCATAAAACAATCAAAATTAAAGGAAAATCAGTAAAAGTTGATTGGCAACATGAAATAGTTGGTTATTTGCATAATAGACATGCAGAAATTACATTTAATACAATCAAATAGTTTAAAATATGTTAAATTTGGTTTATCACGTTTTTTATCGATCAAATATTCAATTTAACTCACTTATACTTCCATTTGCTATGTAGTATAAATGTCATAATAAAATAACGGTTTTGTCACAATATAGGTAAAATTACGCAATATCGTAATGTATCTGATTTTACCCATAATAATGTCAGCAAACCCTTATAATACAAGGGTTAGAGAGCATTTTTATACTTAAAATAAAAGTATAAAATAAATATTGTGACAAAAGAAAGATTTTGTTCAAACTTTAAAGGAAAAAGGAGGAAATTATGAACAAAGAATACATAAAGTTTTTAAATTTTAGAACAGAATTAATTGAATTATTAGATAAGTATAGATACCAAATATCAGGTACAAATCTTGATGATGGCTCAATGAATATAGAAAATAAAAATGGTATTGCTTATATATTAAGAGATTCTTATTCAGATTACGAAGCATTGGATTTTGACTGGAATATATTATCTACAGATTATATATTAAATATGTTCCCAGAAGATAATAATTCGCCTATTAAAAATAACAATATTGGTATATTTACTAATAATTATGATAAAGTTTCTATGTTATTTGATGATCTATATAATCAAAATAAAGAAAATGTAAAGAGATTCAGAAAGAGCAAAGAAGAAATAAATTTATTATTAGAAGATGATAGATATTTTGTTTGGATTAAACCGATAGATAATTCAAGAGGTCATAGATGTTCAAAAGTTGTTTATATTGATAGGAATTTAACATTAAATGAGTTACAATATAATGTTATGCCTATTTGTTGTTATTGTAAAAGAGAAGATGTAAAGGTGTTTTAAATAAATATAAATAAAAATAAGGAGGAAAATAGTATGGTAATGAAACCTGAAGAATTTGATAGTTTATATTTATCATTTTTAAATGGTAATGAATTAACTAGAGAGGAAGTTAAAAATTTGTTTGATACTTTTGGAGAATTAATAAATGAGTATAAACGATTATTGGAAGAATTTAATAAAACCGTAGGAGGGTAATATGAAAAGAATTGATGTAATGACTGATATTGAAACATTAGGTAAAGATTCTGATTCTACAATATTTCAAATATCTGCAATAGCTTTTAATATTGAAAGTGGAGAATACATAGATAAATTTAATATGATTGCTGATATTGAAAAGAATAAAATAATAAATGTATCAGGTAGCACAATAAAATGGTGGTTAAATACCGATAAAGAATTATTAACAAAACTACTTAATAATGGAGAATATTCAAGTGAAGAAATACTTAAACAATTTCATATATGGTTAAATTCATTAAGTGAAGATATGAAGAATGTTTATTTATGGGGTAATGGTATTCTATTTGATAATAAGATGTTACAATGTCAAATGAAAAATATCAATTTAGATTATCCTATATTTTATAGGAATGATAGAGATATGAGAACATTAGTAGAATTAGCAAGTCATAAGGTAGGGATTCAAACAGAAAAGGAATTTAGAGATAAATATAAAAATCCAGATTTAATTGCTCATGATGCTTTTGATGATGTCAAGGGACAAATTGATATTGTTATTAAATGCCATAATATATTGATGAAAGGATAATATAATTATGAACAATTATAAACTTATGGAAGAATATATTCAATGGAGAAAAGATACTGGTAAATTTAGACATGAATTAAGAGATATAATTGTAAATGATAATGGTGTAATTAAAACAGAGAAGAAGATGGCATGTGTTATAAATACTTCACCTGAAGATTGGAAAGAGTTTTGTGAAGATAGAGATATAGAATATGAAGGTGAAATGAAATTGTTGGCAATGTGTTAGTATGTAGAAAATCTTGACAAATTATCAATAGTAATTACTATATGTAGTATTAAAAATATATAAAAATACTACATATAGTAATAATATCATGATCAAATTCCTCTTTTATATTAACTTGAAAGGAGAATTATGAAAAAATTATTAATCATTTCTTTACTAACTACTTTTTTATTAACTGGGTGTGGTATGTCTAATAGTAATAATACAAAACAAATGGCATATTTTAAAGATACAGGTGTTGTTATAAAAGATTCAATGGATAGAGAATACCATATAATTAAAGACCCAAATGATTATTTGTATTTTCGTACTGATGTAGTATATTATAGTATTTCGCCTGTATTAGATAAAGATGGTAAATATACAAAAGATATAAATACAATTAAAGAGATGTACAGAATAGAAAAATAAAAAGGAGAAAAAATACATATGATAACTCAATTACCATGTGGCTGTTCAACTATACCTATCAATAAATTTGCTAAAGTTAAAGAAATATTATTAGCAGGAAAAGCAATTATAACTGATAATCCAAATTATGAAGAATCAGAAATAGTTATGTTCCAATTAAAAGATGGAAATGTATTTTCAGTAGTTATGTTTTCAGATGATACTCAAGGAACTGTTAATTTTGATATGAAAAAAGCATTAAATGTTTGTAAAGAATTATGGGATGATGGTTATGATTTTTGCTATGGAGAGCATATGAATTTTGTTATTGGTGAAGAAAGTAAAGATAAGAAAGATGAAAATAATAGTTGACAGAATGATAAAATAATAGTTGACAGATTGTAAATAAAAATGTATAATATGATTAAATTAAAAAAGGAGGTTATAATTTGCAAGAAATATTAAGTATTGTTAATCAATTAGCAAGTACATCTAGTCGTTTAGAAAAAGAATCTATTTTAAAGAGAAATCAAGATAATCAATTATTCAAAGACATTCTTACATTCGTTTATAATACTTTAGAAGTAAAAACAGGTATTAAACGTAAAAAACTTGAGAAGAAAGTAAAATCTAAACCAACAGTAACTATGAATAATTTTTATGATTTAAGAGATTATTTATCTAATCATAATACTGGTTCAGATGAAATAATTGCAAATATTCAACAATTTTTATCTCAGCAAGAAGATAATATAAAAGAATTATATATTCAAATTATTCTTCAAGACCTACGTTGTGGTTTAAAAGAAAAAACTATTAATAGTGCCTTTGGATATGAATTTATTTATATCCATAAATTAGAGAAAGGAGAAGTAGCAGAAGAAAAACATCTTAAATGGCTTAAAAGTAAAGAATTTGGTATATATAGAAAGTTAGATGGGTATAGAAGTGAAATTGAAGTAGGTAATAATAAGGTTAAGATAATGTCCTCTGGTGGTGAAATATATAAAGAATTAGTCGATATTGAAAAAGTATTATCTGAAACTGATTTACCACATGGAGTATTTGTTTGCGAATTATTAGCAGTAGATGATAATAATACAATGTCTAGAATAGAAAGATTTAATAAAACTGGTTCTATTTTAAGAAAAGATGGAGAAAAGCATGGAATAGAAGTTAATATATTTAATTTTATTCCTGATGACGGATTTTATAAAGGTTATCATCCTATGACTTGTAGAGATAGAAAGAATCTAGCAAAAAAATTGATTGATAAGATTAATTCTCCTTTGATTAAAAATATTGATCCTTTCTATATTGGAAAAGATATTGCTCAAATTGATTATTGGTTTGAAAAAATGATGGATCAAGATGATGAGGGAATTATGGTTTTGCCTTTAGATGCAAAATATTATGGTAAAAAATCATATCAACAAATGTTAAAGGTTAAGACAGAAAAAGAAGCTGATGTGGTTATAGTTGGTTTTGAAAAAGGTGAAAAAGGTAAGGAATTTGAAAATACTTTAGGTAAAATAATTGTAGATTATAAAGGTAAACCAGCAAAAGTAATGTGTGGTTATAAAGTAAAATATAATCCAGATAAATATGATAATAGGATGGTTAGAGATTATATTTGGAATCATCAAGATGAATTGATGGGTAAAATTGTTAAGGTAAGATATACAGATGAAAATGTTAATGAAAAAGGTGAATTGGATTTAAGATTATGTAGATTGATTGAGTATAGAGATGATAAGAGTGAACCGAGTTATAATTAACAATAAATAAATTAAAAGGAGGAAATATTATGATTATTAAAGAAGAACAAAGGGATTTATTTTCAGTACCACATGGTTATTATTTTGCTCATTGTATCTCAGGAGATTTTGCATTAGGTGCAGGTATTGCAGTTAAATTTAACGAGTTATATAATATGCGTAAAAAATTAAAAGAAGTCACAGATTTTGAATATGATAATTGTGCAATTCTTATTGATAATGTATTTAATCTTGTAACAAAACGAAGATCATTTCATAAACCTACATATGATAGTTTAAATGAAGCATTAGTAGATATGATGGAACAAGTTAAAGAATTAGGTGTTGAAAGAATTGCTATGCCTTTTATCGGATGTGGACTAGATAAACTTTCTTGGAGTATTGTTAAGGAAATGATTGAAGAAGTATTTGAAGATGTTGATGTTGAAATTTTAGTTTGTTATTTATAAGAGAGGTGGATATATGCAAAATCCATTATATTTAGTTAAAGTAGAACCAGGAGAAAATAATAATAAATATTACCAAATGCTGGATAACGGCGATGGAAATTTTATTTGTAAATATGGTAGAATTGGCAATTCAGGTTATCAGACAAAAACTTATCCTATATCTAAATGGGAATCTCAATATAAAAGTAAGATAAAAAAGGGTTATATAGACCAGTCAAGATTAGTTGCGGAAACTATTGTTACTCAAAATAAGAAAAAAGAATACCTTGATATTGACAATCCATCTATAGCACAAATTGTAACAAGATTACAATCTATGGCACGACAAGCAATTAAGGATAATTATACTATTAATTCTCAGAATGTTACGCAGGTTATGATCAACGAAGCACAGTTAATTTTAAATAATCTAATTGATGCAGATGATATTGAATTATTTAATAAAATACTAGTTGATTTATTTAAAACTATCCCTAGAAAAATGGGTAAAGTTAAAGATTATTTAGCAAAAAGTGATAAAGATTTTAGTGAGATTATTCAAAGAGAACAAGATTTACTTGATGTAATGAAAGGTCAAGTTGTTCAACAATCTATAGTTAAAGATGAAAATAATGAAGATGATACATATGAAATGCCAAATCAAACAATATTAGAAGTATTAGGATTACAATTTGAAGAAATTACTCAAGATGAAAAAGAATTAATTAAGAAAAATCTTGGTGGTATTAGTGATAAATTTTATCAAGCATGGAGAGTTATTAATATTAAGACACAAAAGAAATTTAATGAGTTTATACAGAATAATAATATAAAAGAAAATAAATTATTATGGCATGGATCAAGAAACGAGAATTGGTGGAGTATTATTAATTCAGGATTAGTTTTAAGACCATCTGCTGTAATCACAGGCAAGATGTTTGGATATGGTATTTATTTTGCACCTAAAGCAAGAAAGTCATTTGGTTACACTTCTTATCATGGTTCATATTGGGCAGGAGGAAATTCTAATTCTGCATTTATGAGTTTATATGATGTAGCATATGGCAAACCTTACGATGTACATTCTTTTGATAGTCAATATCATAATTTTAACTATGAGTTATTACAAAAGTATTGTAAAGATGCTAATTGTCTACATGCTCATGCTGGAAGTATGCTTAGGAATGATGAGATTATAGTTTATAAAGAAGAACAAACTACTATTAAGTATTTAGTTGAATTGAGGTAATATGATTGGTCGGATTGTTGAGTAAGGTATAATCAAGGGTGAAATAATAAAAATAAATAATAAAATTCACCCTTGACAAATATATAAAATACTAATATAATAATGGAGGGTTGAAGGAGGAAAGACAAAAGAAGAAGGAAAGGATTAAAAAGAAAGGAAAAGTTAAAGTAAGTAATAAGACAAAAAAATTTAAAAGAAAAGGAGAAATGATTATTTTATGGTAGAAATTAAAGTCAATCCGTACAAATCAGTTGTGGTTTTAGACAGTGAAGGTGAAGAAATCACTATTTCAGAAGGAGATCAAGTACAATTCTGCCTTGATTCTGGATTAGTAAAGAAAGGGAGAATCACAAAATTACAAGGAAAGGGTGATAAATTAAAAATACAATTGTTGCCTAGTGAAAAAGAATGTGAGGAAATTTGGCCTATAGTTGTGATAAGTGATGGAAGTTTGAAGTTACAAGATGATAGTGATGAAGAAGATGAATAAGGGTTAAGATTTAGTTAAATTAGTAAATTAATAAAATAAAATAAATAAAATGGAGGAATATTATACATATGGCTAAAACTAAACATGGTTTACAAGAAACAGTTGGTGTCTATCAAATTAGAGGAATTGTTAATGGAACAGAGAAGGAAAAATTCTATGTAGAAAAGAAAACTAAAACTCAAAAAGATATGAGAATGATTAATTTTGGATTGGAAATAGAACCTAATAAAAATATCTATTTTAATCTCAATGGTATGGTTAAAGATGAAGTGTATTTTTCTACCAAAGATAACGAAGGTAAAACTGTTACTGAAAAAGTTAAATGGGACAAAAGAAAAACATTTAATAAAGAAAATTATAATCTCATAGGTCTTAGAATTGGTCTTGAAAAAGATAATGATGGTAAAAATATTCAAGAAACATTAGTTGAATTTGATGCCTGTGAAAAAATTAGTAAATTGCTTAATGATGATATGAGTGTTTTTACTAAAGGCAAAATTGAATTTGGTAGTTTCGATGGAAAAGACAATAAAGTTCGTACTATAAAATTTATACCTCAACAAATGTCTTTATGTTCTAAAGATATTGATTTTACAGATGAAAATTTTGAAATCAAATCTGATTTTAGTCAACAAATAGTTTTTATGGGTATTGAAAAGAAAGACGATGTTTTTATTGTTAAGGCGAAAATTATTACTTATTCATCTATTGAAGAAACGGAATTTATTATTAAGGATAAAGATTTAGCACAGTTGTTTAAACAAAAACTAAAACCTTACAATGCTATTCAGGTACATGGGCATATTGAAGTAGCTGAAAATGTTGAGGAAATAAAAGATGATGATACTTGGGGTGAAAGTGATCCAACTCAAAGAATAAATACCCCTACACGTAGAGATTTAGTTATAACTGGTGCTAAAGGTAAAACTCTTGATACAACAACTTATACTAAAGAATTAATTGAGGAAGCAATTCAAAAGTTAGAACAATCCAATAATGCACAAGGGGATTGGGGTTCTAGTAATAGTGTTACTGATGCAGAAGATGATGAATGGTAGAAATACCATTCATAAATAAATTATTAATTAATAAAATAAAAATAAATGGAGGAATATTATACATATGGCAACTGCAAGAAAAGGTGGCAAAGTTCAAAGTAAAATTCAAATGTTATTGTTTGGACTTCAAGGATCAGGGAAAAGTACTATTGCATCACAATTTTTATATTTAAAACGTCCAGATGGAAAACCATTAAGAGTTTTATATTTAGATGGAGAATCTGGCTCAATTGACGATATGCTTGAAGCAATAGAAAATGATAATATAAATTTAGAAAATTTATATATTGTTTATACTCAATCATTAAAAGAAGTAAATCAATACATAGAAAAAGCAACAAAAAAAGAACCATTTTATGAACTTGATGATAAGGGAAAAGAAGATTTTGACAAAATGATATTAGATGCAGATGGTGAACAATTTATACCAGATGCTATTGTTGTTGATGGAACGTCAGTTTTAAATTTGGCAGTAAAACAAGGTATAATTGAATTTAGTAAAAAAAGAGCAAATGTTAAAGCAGAAAGAGATAAATTACTAGGTGAAGAAAAATTCGTAAAAGTTGAAGGAGCAGGTATTGAATTAAAAGACTATAATACCATTAATTTTAAAGGACAAGATTTAGTATTAACCTTAACTGGAAGTGGATTGCATTATATTGTTACTGCCAGAGAAGTTGATGAAAAAATATCTATTAAAGATTCTGAAGGGAAAATTACTTCTATTTCAACTGGTAAAAAGATACCAGAAGGATTTAAAGGTATGGGATATAATGTAAAAACAGAAATGAGATTGTTTAGAGAAGAAGATGATATGGAGTTAGTTAAAGCACATGTTATTAAAGACAGAACTAAAACATATCAAAACGGTGAAATAGTAGAAGACCCTTCATTGTTTGCTTTTCAAACAGTAATTGATAAAACTAAAGATCATAAAGATGTTGTTGTGCAAAATAGATTGCATGATGCTATTAAACAAGAATTAAAAGAGACTGAAAAAGAAATATTGGGTAACGAAATTGACGAAGAAACAATTGACAAAAATAATATTGATGATATTGAAATATTAAAAAATCAATTAATGGATAAATTAAAGTCCTTAAGTCCTAAAGAAAAGGAAACTGCTAAAGAAAAACTTAGAGTTAAGGGATTACCTATTAGTTTTAAAAGTGTAACTAATATAGATATTATTAAAAATGCTTTGTTAGTAATGGAAGAATAGAATAATATATAATATTATATAAGCCAAGATTATTATTTTCTTGGCTTATATTTTAATAAAGGTGGGAATTATGGCAAAAAAATTTGATAGAAAAATTTTATTTAATTATCTACAAGATAAATATGGTATTACCAAATTACCAAAACATTTCTTTATTAAAATGTCCAATATTTTTAATGGTAAATTAGATGGTTTATCAAAACCTATTTTACCTGAACATATGTATGATATGTGGATAAAAAAATCTGCTTATTTAGACAAGATTAATAATAATAATATTACTAAAGGAAAAAAAATGGATGCATATGTTAGGTTAAATTATGACTTAGCTGTACTAATGTCTAAATATGATAATTATTTAGAATGGTTAGATAAACAAAAAGCATTATCTTCAGAAAATGAAAGTTTAAAAGAAAATGTTTCTGTTACTGATATATTATATAAACAAAATAATAATGAAGTAATAAATAATAATAGTATAGAAGATTTATTGGATGATTTAATATAAAGGACGTTGATATATTTGAATAACGATTTAGGAGATTTAAAAGATGTTTTAATTAATGTTCAAAATGAAATGTTATTAACAGGATGTTTCTATAAAGAACCTGATTTATACATAAAATATGGTCATTTTATTAGAAGTAAATATGATTATGCTGATGATGCAATGAAATTTTATTATGATTGTTTTGAATTAATGTATAAAACATTTTCTCAAACAGTTGACGAATTTAAAGTAAATACATTTATGACACAAGATGCAGAAAGATTTAAAATTTATAGTAATTATGGTAGATACGAAACAATAAAAAAAATAATGGATATTGTAGATACTAACGATGTTGATAATTATTTTGAAACAGTTAAAAAATATTCTTTAGCAAGGGAATACCATAGAAAAGGTTATCCAATTCAAAAAATGGTTAAACATCCTCGTTTTCAATCAATGACAGCAGAACAAGTTTATAAAACTATTAAAGCAGGAGCAGATAAAGTTAGTACAGTAATATTATGCAATAAAGAAAGTATTGTTATTAATAGTGGAGTAAGTGATACAATAGATAATTATTTAATTACTCCACAGATGGGTTTAATAACATCTTGGCATATGTTTAATGAAATGTTTAGAGGTTGTAGATTAGGAAAAGTATTATTTGATGGTTTATTATCAAATGAAGGTAAAACAAGAAAATTAATGTTATTAGCAGCTTATATAACATTAATAAAAAATGAAAAATTTTTTTTAGCAAGTAATGAAATGGATGAAGAAGATTTAAGGAGTTGTTTAATAACTACAGTTTTAAATAATAAAGAATTTAAAGAAGTACATGGTATTAATATAACTAAAAAAGAAAGAGAAGTTGTTCTAGGATTATATAAAGATGACAAAACTAATGAATTTATACATAGATATGCAAATGAAAAGGGAGAATTTATTGAAAGTAAAGAAGAATATATAAAGAGAGTTGTTAAAAATTCTAAAGAATATCAATTAGTTCAAAAAGTTGCTCAATGGGTTGATAGTAAAAGAGAAACACAATTATTTTTTAAAGATGTTGGTAATGACTATTCTGATGTAGCATTAGAATTTGAATTTAAGAAACATCAAATGATTTATGGTATTAAATATGGTGGATATGATACACTTAAAGGATTTCATGTTGATGATTGGCAAACTATAAAACAAACTGCAACAAAATTAAAAGAATTAATGAAAGAAATTGGTATGTTTTTATATGCTGTATTCCAATTAACTGATGATGCAGTATTTACAGATATATTTGATTTAAGTAGTAACAATATAGCTAATTGTAAACAAATTAAACATATTGCTGATCATTTAAGTATGGGTAAAAGATTAAATAAAGAAGATTATCATAAGTATAAATATATACCTATAGGATGTTGGGGGCAAGAAACATTTGAAAATCTTAATCCTAACAAAACTTATTATGGTGTAAAAGTAGATAAAAATCGTGGTGGTAACAAATCAGGAATAATGCTTTTTGATGTTAATTTAGATTATAATACATGGGAAAATATTGGAGCATTAGTAAAAACAAATTATAATATTAATGAAACTAAAAAAAATAAAAATAAAAAAGGATAATAATTGTTATGGATATAAAAAGATTAAAACAATATATTTTCAACAATAATAAAGTAGATTATATTCTTTCACAAATTGGTTGTAAAAATATTGTTAGACATAATGATTATTATACATGTGCAAATTATGATGGAGATAATACTAAGGCTATATGTCAATATTTTAATTCTGAATATCTGAATTGTATAAATTATACTAGAGATATTAAATACAATAAGACAAATAATCATTCAACTAGTATAATAGACCTTGTTTGTTACAATAAAAAAATAAATATTTTTCAATGTGTTAAATATCTTTGTGATATTTTGGGATTAGATTATTATGAAATGGAAAACGAGGATGATATACCTGAAAGTTTAAAAATGCTTCAAATGCTTTATGATATGAAATCTGGTGAATATATTGAAGAAAATTATAAATTACAACCAATAAGTGAAAAAATACTTAAATATTATAAACCGTATGTTAATGATATGTTTGCTAATGACAACATATCTTATGAAATACAAAAATATTTTGAAATAGGTTATGACGATGAAACTAATTATATAACTATTCCTATTAGAGATGAACTTGACAATTTGGTAGGAGTAAAAGGAAGATATTTTGGAAATAACAATGAAGTTGAAAATAAATATATTGCATTAGAAAGATATGCGAAATCAAAAATATTATATGGATTAAATAAATCAATTAGACATATAAAAAATAGTGGAAAATGTTATATTTTAGAGGCTGAAAAATCAGTAATGAAATTATTTGGTTATGGATATTTAAATTGTGTTTCAATAGGAGGGCATCAAATATCAAGAACACAATTAAATAAGTTAGTAGGTATGTGTATTGATATTATAATTTGTTTCGATAAAGATGTAGAAAAAAATATTATATTAAATGAATGTAAAAAAATAAAAGAAAAAGGAGTAAATAAAGTATTTTATTTATTAGACAAAGATAATATTTTAGAAGAAAAAGAAGCACCATGCGATGATCCAAAAAGGTGGGAAATATTATTACATAATAATATTTACGAATATAAAGAAAATTAAATAGAAGGAGAATAAAATGGATTATATACTTATAGGGAATAATGATATACATAATATTAAAGAGACAATATTAAAAAATCGTGGTATTAAAGATATTGATACATATTTAAATTTAAATCAAAATGTACTTTATGATTATTCATTATTAGATAATATAAACAAAGGAGTAGAATTATTAAAAAAAATAATAGAAAATAAATTACCTATATATATAGTAGTTGATTGTGATCCTGATGGGTATTGTAGTGCAAGTATTTTATATGATTATATAAAAACAAATTTAAATTATACAAATTTAATATATATATTACAAGAAGGCAAAAAACATGGATTATCAAAAGAAGTAATGAATATTTTATTAGCAGAAGATCAGAAAATAGGATTAATAGTATTACCAGATGCAGGTACAAATGATATAAAACAATGCAAAGAATTATTTGATATTGGTTATAGTATTTTAATTTTAGACCATCACCAAAAGGAAGAAGATAATTCATTCGCCATTGTCATAAATAATCAAGCATGTGATTATCCAAATAAAAATTTATGTGGGGCAGGAATTGTATATAGATTTTTATGTGCTTTAGATGATGAATATTGGTTATCAAATGCCAATGATTATATTGATTTAGTTGCTTTAGCTAATATATCAGATGTTATGGATTTAAGAGAATGTGAAACTAAATATTTAGTTGATACTGGATTAAATAATATAGTCCATCCTTTATTTTTAGCATTGTTAAATAGACAAAATTATAGTATTAAAAATATAGAATTTCCAACAATTAATGATATTTCTTTTTACATAACTCCTTTAATAAATGCAATGATAAGAATTGGTACGAAAGACGAAAAAGATTTAATGTTTAAAGCATTTATTAAAGAATATGATGAATTTGAATACAAACCTAGAAAATCAAAAAATAATCCAGAACCAACAATAATTATGGAATCAATTTATGATAGAGTTGCTAGATTTTGTATAAATAATAAAAGTAAGCAAGCAAAAATACAAAATAAAAGTGTAGATGAAATATTAACTGTTTATGATGAAAGTAATAAAGTAAATTCAATTTGTTTTATTAATGCTACTAAATTTGAAAATGTATCTAAAGATTTAACTGGTCTTATTGCAATTAAAATAGCAGATAAATATAGTAAACCTTGTCTAATATTAAGAAAAGATAAATATAAAAGTAATGATAGTGACATAATTTTTAGTGGAAGTGCTAGAAATATTAATGATAGTTTTATAGAAGATTTAAAATCTGAACTTGAAAACAGTAGTTTATTTGAGTCATGTACTGGACATTCTAATGCCTTTGGTACTTCAATTAAAAAAGATAATATACCTATAGCAATACAATATTTTAATAATAAATTTAATAATATAAGTAATATAAAAACTCATAAAGTAGATTTTATTTTTGATAAAAATATAAATTATAAAGTAATTAAAGATATATATAGTATTAAACATTTATTTTCAGGATTTTTAAAAGAACCATTAATAGTAATTGAAAATATTAATGTAGATTTAATGAGTTTCGATATATTTGGTAGTGATGAAAAAAAACATTGGAAATTTCAAAATGATGTAATTGAATACATAAGATTTAATGTACCAGAAAATGATGAGATGCTTTTATTAGACACTTTTACTTATAGTAATATAATAATGAATATTATAGGAAAAACAAATATTAATGTATATGGAAGTAAAACAACACCACAATTTATTATTCAAGATTATATGATTATTAATAAAGAATAGGATGTGAAATATGTCAAGTAGTTTACATAATCACTCTATGTACAGTCTCCAAGATGCTTTCGGTACTCCAAAAGAAATGTTAGATAGAGCAAAGGAAATAGGATTAAAAGCATTTGCTATCACAGAGCATGGTAATGCTTATTCTTGGGTATATTTTGATAAAATAAAAAAAGAATATCCTAAAATTAAAATTATTTATGGTGTAGAATTTTATGAATGTTTTAATATAAATATTAAAGATAAAGATAATAAATATTTTCATTTAATTGCTCTTGCAAAAAATGAACAAGGTAGAAAATCATTAAATGAATTAATTACTAGAAGTGAATTTGAAGGTAAATATTATAAACCTAGAGTAGATTTAAATATGTTAAAAAATCATGCAGAAAATTTAATTATATTAAGTGCATGTTTAGCAAGTAAAATATCTAGAGAAAATGATTATGATAAATGTATAGAATACATTAAAGAATATAAAAGTATTTTTCCATATTTTTATTTAGAAATGCAATCTCATAAACATGTTGATCAAGAAAAGTATAATCAAAAAATACTTAAACTATCACAAGATACAAATACTCCTTTTACAATCACAACAGACAGTCATGTTGCTATTAAAGAACATCTAAAATATCAGGCAAGACATGTGCAAATTGCAAGAGATGCAGATACTATTTCTGAATCTTACGAAGGTTGTTATATACAATCAGATGAAGAAATTCATGAAATTATGGATAGTCAAATTGGTAAAGAAAATGTTGAATTAGGTTTAAAAACTTCTGATGATATAGCAGATTTAATTGAAATAGTAAGTATGCCATTTCAAGAACCTCAATTGCCAACATTTCCTTTACCAGATGGATTTAAAACTAATAAAGAATATCTTCAACATTTAACGCAAATTGGTTGGATTAATAGAAAATATGACAAACGAACAACAAAAGAACAAGAAGTAAGAAAAGAAAGACTGGAATATGAGTTGGATATTATAGATAAAATGGGATATTGCGGATATTTTCTTATAGTATGTGATTATATTAATTTCTGTAAAGAAAATAATTATCCTATTGGTTCGAGAGGTTCAGCAGGTGGAAGTTTGGTATGTTATTTATTAGGTATTTCTACTTTAGATCCAATTGATTATAATTTGATTTTTGAAAGATTTTTAAATCCAGAAAGAGTATCAATGCCTGACATAGACCTCGATTTTGCATATAAAGAAAAAGTTATTGAATATTTAATGCAAAAATATGGTGAATTAAGAGTGTGTCAAGTATTAAATTTAGCATCAATAACACCTGTAGTAGCAATTAAAGATGTTGGAAGAGTATTAAAAGATGAAAATGGGAAACCACTTATATCTAGTGCGACAATAAATAGTATAAGTAAATTGTTTACTGAAAAAGAATTTGATAAATGTATGGAAATTAATGATACTGCCATAAAAAAATATACTAGTGAAATTTATAATGAATTATTTGATATTGCAAAAATGTTAAGTGGCAGAATAAGACATGTTTCAACTCATGCAGGAGGAGTTGGAATTGTTGATACTTCAATATTTGATTATATGCCAATGAAATTAGGAGATAAAGGAGAACATGTAATTCAAGTTGATAAAGTAATGATAGAAGAAATAGGTATCATTAAATTTGATATTTTAGGATTAAATACACTTGTAATTATTGATGGTGTTAAAAAACGTGTTGGACTTAGTGATTGGGATATAGACCCTAATAATCTAGAATTTTTACATGATGAAAAAATGTATCAATTGCTACAAAGTGGAAAAACAAATAATGTATTTCAAGTTGAATCGCAAGGAATGAAAGATTTATTATTAAGACTTAAACCAACGTCATTAGAAGATATTTCAGCAGTTTTAGCACTATATCGTCCAGATAGTATGAGTTATTTAGAAGATTATATTTATTATAAACACCATCAAGATGAAATTAGATATATACATGAAGATATGATACCAATATTAAAAACTACTAATGCTCAAATGATTTATCAAGAGCAATTAATGGAAATAGTAAGAACATTTGGTGGAAGAACATATGGTGGTAGTGACAAATTTAGAAAGGGGATCGGTAAAAAAGACCCCGAACTTGTTAAAAAAGAATCTGATAAATTATATGAAGAAATAATAAACAATAATTATGATGAAAAAATAGCTAAAATAATTAGTGATGATTTACGTTCTAAAGGATCTTATATGTTTAACAAATCGCATTCCGCATTATATGGTGTCACTACACTTCAAACAGCATATTTAAAAGCACATTATCCAGTTGAATTTTATTGTGAAGTATTTAATGCTTGTGAAGGTAATAATGGTAAACTTAACAAATATTTAGTTGAAGCACAGGAATTAAATATTAAAGTTTTACCTCCACATATAAATAAATCAGATTATAAGTTCAATGTTCATGATGGACAAATATTATTTGGTCTTAATTCTATAAATCAAGTTGGAGAAAAAATTGTAGAAAATATTATAGAAGAGCGTAGTAATGGTAAATATGAAGGTTTAGATAATTTTATGAATAGAGTATTAAATATTTCAATTGCACAATTAGTAATGTTAATTAAATCTGGTGCATTACCAACAAAAAATAAAAATAATATGTTATTAAGATGTGCTGATAGATATACACAATCAGAAAAAGAATATAAATCTTATACAGATGTTAAAAGTTTACCTTCATTACTAGAATTAAAAACAAAATGGGGTATAGATACAGATACTATTAAAGATAAACAAGAAAGACTAGTATTATATAATCAAAAAAGAAAGATAGAACATGAAACAATAAAATATCAAGAATGGATAAAAAAAATAAATGATAATAAAAAAGAAGCAATAGAAATATTTAAAAATAAGTATATGCAAAATGAACAGTTTTGGGAATTCGAAGCACTATCTATTTTTCTTAGTGATAATCCTTTTGTTGATATTGTTCAATATAATAATGAAAATTTTTATGAATGTGAAAATGGTGATGAATGTGTAATTATAGGTATTATTTCAAGAATACAAAAGAAAAAAGATAGACATAAAAGAGATTATGCTTATATAAATGTATATGAAAGCAATGGATTATTAGAAGGTATTGCTTGGTCAAGTGTTTATTCTAAATATATTGATTTAATAAAAAAGAATAATAAACTTGCTTTTTATTCAGAAAAATCTAGTGATGATAATTTTATTATTAAAAAAATAAAAACAATTAATGAATGGATTAATGATAGAAAATTACATAATGTAATTAATATTTAAAGGAGAGTGAAATTTTGAGTTTTATTATTAAAGGTTATATTTCTAGACAACAACCATTTTTTCAAAAAGGATCATTTAAAATGTATGGTTTTTGTCCTAATGATACATATTTAGATAAAGTATCTTTGTCTGATTATGGTAATATTACTATAAAAGGTGAATTACCATCATTAGTTGAAGGTAAAGAATATAAAATAGAAGTAGAATATGAGAAAAAAGGTCAATATGAAAGTTATATTGTTAAAAGATTTTTAAATAATCCTATGGATATGAATGAAAACGAAGCATTTAATTTCTTATCAGAACTTGTTGGTATTAATTTAGCAGATAATATATTAAGAGCATATCCTGATTTTATAAAATTAATAATACAAGGAAAAGAAAATGAAATTGACACTAGTAAAATTTACGGAGTGGGAGAAGCTGTTTTAAAAAGAATAAGTAACAAGATTAATCAAAATATTTTGTTTTACAATATAATTAGTGAATATAAAGAATATGAATTAACCTTAAACCAAATTCAAAAAATATATGATGCATTTAATTCCTTTGATTTATTAAAAGAGAAAATGAATGAAAACCCATATCAATGTTTATGCTCAATAGCAGGTATTGGATTTACGATAGCAGATAATAAAATATTAAATAAAAACAAATCATTAATTAAATCAAGATATAGAATGGCAGAATGTATTATGTGTATATTAGAACAAAATGAAGAAAAAGGACATACATGGATTAAATCAAATGAATTATATTCTGAATGTAGTAAGTTAACTCCACAATGTATGCAAGAATTTAAAGGTGTACTAGAACATAATGATAAAATTTATTATGATATAGAAAATAAAAAAGTATCAAAAAAACAAACATATTACTGTGAAAAAGAAATAGCAGAGCGAATAATGAACATATCATTAAATCCAAGAGAATTAGATATTGATTATAGTAAGTATAATATGATTGGAGATATTAAATTAACTGATAAACAGATATTATCTTTAGAATATACTTGTAAATATAATTTTTATATATTGGCAGGATTTGCCGGTGGAGGCAAGACCTTTAGCACAAATGCTTTACTTGATATGCTGGATGATAATAATTATTCATATATACTATTAACTCCCACAGGCAAAGCAGCTAAAAATTTCTATAAAAATACAAATCGTCCAGCAAGTACAATACATCGTGGATTAGGTTTTAATCCAGCAGAAGGATTTATTTATAATGAAAAAAATAAATTACCTTATGATTTTATTATTGTAGATGAGGCAACGATGATTGATGTGTATTTAATGAGAAGTTTATTAAGAGCAGTAAATGAAAAACATAGTAAATTAATATTTATTTGTGATCCGGCTCAAATACCTAGTGTTGGTTGTGGCAATTGTATTCAAGATATAATTAACAGTAATATATTCCCCACTATTTTTTTAGATAAAGTATTTAGATATAAAGATGGTGGATTAGCAAAAATTGCCACTGATACAAGAAATGGAAGTAGTTTTTTGAATGATGATGGGATACAAAAATTTGGTGACGATTTTATTTTTATATCAACTTTAAAAGATACATTAGTAGATAAAATAATTAGTGCATATAAAAAAATGCAAAATAAGGGTGGTTCTGTAGATGACATTATAATCATATCTGCATATAATGTTGGCGATTATGGTACATATAAAATAAATTCACTGATTCAAGATTTAGTTAATCCTTCAAATGGTAAAATGGAATTAAGTTATACAAGAAAAAAATTTGAAATTAAATTTAGAGAAAATGATAGAGTGATGCAAATAGTTAATAATTATAAAGCACCTATTTTTGAACATGAAGATCAAACAAAAAATAAAGAAGAATATACTGTTGTATTCAATGGTGATGATGGACGAATAATAAAAATAGGAGTAAATAAAAAAGGCCAAAAATATATGGTTGTTGATTTTGATGGACAATATGTTATATATAGAAACGATGATATATATGATTTACTATTAAGTTATTCAATTTCTGCTCATCGTGCTCAAGGTTCAGGTTATCCATATGTTATAGCTATTACTCCACCAACACATAAATTTTTTTTAAATAGAAATTTATTATATGTAATATATACTAGAACTAAAGAATTTATGTATAATATTGGTACAATTGATACAATTGACTGTGCATTAAAGAAAAGTGAGAATTTAAATAGGAAAACTCATTTGAAAGAATTGTTAATAAGATTAAATACATAAGAATATTATTAAAATACTAAAATAAATATGTTGACATATATCCACCAATCATTTATAATATAAATAAAAAATAATTAAGAAAACAAATAAAAATAATTAAAAGTGTTGATTTTGCAGAATTATCTAAAACTACATACATCACAAACCCTTATAAATCAACACTTTCTAATTATCAATATTTGCACAAAATCGATGTTTTGTAACGATTTACCAAATTAAATAAAATACTTAAAGGAGAATAATTATATGAAACAAAGAATCACACCACAACAACTTAATGAATTATCACCTACACAAAAATCAAACTTATTTAATTGGTGGAAATCAAAAGGAATTAAAATGGGAGATATTTATTATTTAAATGTTAACGGAGAAGAATCTGTTAGATGCATTCTTTTTGATTGTGATGGGTTAAGTTTTGAAGGGACGAAAGTAAATTATAAATATTATCCATTATTAAATATTGGTCAAATGATTGAATTATTAGATGATTTAAATGCACCTTTAGTCAGAGTAAATGGAGTAAATAAATTATGTGATTTTCTTTGGAAAGAAATTAAAGAGATATTAAAATAAAGTTTATAAGGAGATTAATTAACATGAAAAAGACAATTGAATTCACAGCAATTAATTCTGGCGATCAAGAATGTTTCTGTTGGAATGTTGATATAGAAACATTTAAAAGAATAAAAGGTAGAGAACCAGATGTATTTGATTATGTTAAAATAGATAGAACAGATATTGATAACTATAAACCAATAGGAGATAAAATTAAATTATATCCAAATGATATTTTTAAGGGTGAAAAAATTAAAATAAAAATTGAAGTAGAAATATTAGAAGTAATATGTAGTGATTGTGGTAAAGTATTAAAACTATCAGAATTAAAACCACCTAATAAATATGAATAACATAATGATTATTATTGTGATGATTGTTTAAATACTTGTTCTGTATGTGGAGAATTATTTGCAGATTATTATAATGAAGGTAAATGTGATAGTTGTGCAGATTAATAATAAAAAGGAGATTAATTTACTATGAATGATATTTTAACTAAACAAATAGATATTATAATGAACAATAAAAAATCAATTAAAGAAAAAATGACTAAACTATTCAAAGAAGAAATAGAAGAAGATGAAAAACTAAGTAAAATTGAAGACACCTTGAATATATCTATTTCAACTTGTAAAACATGTCGTGGTACTGGTGAAATTTCTGATAGTAGTGGTTATGGTGGATGTTCAGTATCATATTATTCATGTAGTAAATGTAATGGTAAAGGTTATATAATTAAAGAGAAGGGAGAAAATTAATATGGAAAATTTAGAAACACAAGTTTTAAAAAGAATACAAAATATAGATTTAAATATGCTTAATAATATTATTGATAAGTTAGCAATGTATGGAATTATATTTTATAATAATTATGGAGAATTTGAGTTTAATAAATTCAAAAATGATTGTTATAAAACACATAAATTATTGTATAAAAATAATAAACCAGATCCAGATATAGGAATTAAATATCAACTATGTGATTTTATGAGTGCAATTCAATCTATCGTTGGGATAAGAAATTTAGCAGAGTTTATGGGTAAAAAATTGAAATATACTATCTATATAGAAAGAAGGTTTTAATCATACGAAAAATTAAAAGTAGTTTAATAGATGATAAACACAAAGATGATGAAGAAATAGAAAATGAAAAACAATACATAGAAAATGAAGATGATTCAAGTAGTGAAGAATCCACATCGCAAAGCAAATGTCCTAACCTAATCACAGAAATAATTAAAACTAAATGGAAAGTAAATGAAGGACTTGAAAGTGAATATGAAATATATATGGAGTATCCAAGAAGTACGTGTAAAGATAATTCAGTAAAAGGCATAGTCGGTTGTTGCGGTGTTTTAAAATGGTGTGATAAAAAATTAAAGAAAGATAAAAAAGAAGGAAATGAAAAAGATAGTAAGTTAGTAGAAGAAATTAAGAAGGTTAAGAAAAAACAAAAAGAAAATAATAAAGGAGATTAAATATATGAGAAAAATATCAACAATTATTACAAATGAAGATCAATTGAAAAATCCTGTTATGGTTTATTCTGTAATTATACAATGGATGCGTGAAGCAGGTGAAGATTTAATAGATACTAATGAAAGTTTTATTAATGGAAAAGATATTCTTCAATGGATGCTTAATAAAGATATTGTAACTAAAGAAAAATATAATTATATTATTCAAAATAATGAAACTTGGATACAGGATTTATTATTAGGGTATGAAACTGGATTGTTAAATGGAGAATGTGATTTTCCTTCTAATTATAAAGCATATCAAATTATTTCTGAATATATATCAGAATCAAAAGAATTAAGAGAAAAATTTATATATTATTTTTGCACAAGTTTTGATGAAGATAATGGAGATGAAAGTAGAGGATTTATGGGTGGAAGTTATGATGCAGAAGATGGATATCCAATTTGCTCTCATATTCTAGAATATGACTTACAAACAGATACAATGACAAAAGAAGAATGGTTAAAACAAAAATGGAATGCAGATATTTCATTTACTGATGAATATAATTATTTAAAAGAAATGAGTTTTAAAGAAGCAGATAAATTGAGTGAAGAATTAAATAATTAAAATTAATTAATAAAAAGGAGAATTATCATGAACAATTATCTACAAACAATCATAAACAAATACAATGAATTTGATACATATTTAAACACTATCAACATTAATGATTTTAAACAATATTCCAGAGAAGAATTAACTAAATTCGCAAAAGAATTGCCTTCATATTTTTCATTTAGATATTTAACATCGGAAATAAATGAAATCATTGAAGAAAAGAAATTACAAGAATATCCTGAATTACTTGGTGTACATCATTATCCAGAAATAAAAGAATTAAATTTTATATCTGAAGAAGATAAGATTAAACTAGATGATTTTTTAGTAGAATGGGGATGGAATTCTTATTTGCATGAATACACTCCTAAATTTCGCAATATATTTAAAGAATATAAACTTGAAATTGTTAATAAAATACTAGACTTTTTAGTATCAAAACAAATATTAGATAAATATTATAAGATGTATATATGTTGTGATTATATTATTGTAGATGAAGAAAAAATCAATAAATATTTAAGAGCGTTTGAATTAAATGAACGTATTGATTTATCAGAAGAAGAAAGAGAAGAACATTGTGAATTATATAATAGATTAGATTATCTTAATTTTGTTGATTTTTGTCCTGAATGTGATAATGAGGTTGAAATTACAAAAGAATTAATCATGGAAACAGTTAATAATCCATCTTATTTGTATAAGATCATTAAACAAAGAGATAAAACTTATGATAATGTTTAAAGGAGTGAAAAATTATTTATGTATTACTTTGTAAGTATCAAAAATTTCGATAATCAAATTTTACATCCTCGTATACCTAAAAATAGAATGAACAATGAAGATGAAGAAATTGAAAGGATATGTGTATCTCAATCTATAGATGGTTGTCTTGTTGCTACATATTATGGTGTAGGAGATATAATTTATGTTCATACTTGTGAATCAGATAAAGTCATATCTCCTACACCTGAACAAGTTGAAGATGCTCCATTTACTGGTGAACAATGGATTATTGAGCCAGTTGAAATGAAATTATTTATGAAGTTAGAAATAACTGAAAAAATTGATAGAGTTATTGGGAATGCTGATTTAAGTATTGATACATATCGTTATCGTGTTTATAATGATGAATAAAAGTATAATATAATAATAAACAAGGAGTTTAAACATGTTATACACAACATATTTCAGTAAAATGAATAAACTATCTGACAATGTAAAGAAACTTGCAATCACAAGATTTCCACCAAAATCATTTAATCCAAATAAATATCCTAACACTTACGTAGTTAAAGATTTAGCACCTTATGCAGAAATACTTTTAGATTATAAAAAAGATAATGATTGGGGTAGGTATATTGAAAGGTTTAATTTGCAGATGCAAAAAGACGAAAAAATGATTGTTTGTTTAGATAAATTATATTTAAAACTATCACAAGGTAAAGATTATGCTTTAATATGTTATGAAAAAGATTATATTCATTGTCATAGATACCTGATTGCAAAATATTTAGAAAGTAAAGGGATTAAGTGGAAGGAAATTTAAAAAATACCATATTACGAAAATACGGAAAACATTATAAATAAAGGGTTTGTAAGCATCAAAATCGTGTCCAAACCGACATTTTGACATGATTTATTAGAAAAGTTGGTAAATAATACATAAAATAAATACTCTCTTCCGAAGGATTGTATACTATTACATATTATGCTTCTCTCACCAACTCCTCTAATGGAATTATAACCATATTAGGAAGAAAGTATTCTGGTAAATATAAGGAGATGATATTATGGAATTAGTAAGAGCATATAAACTTGAAAAATATATGGAGATAAAAATAAACAAAAATCTATTTGAAAATAAATTTAAGTTTCTTAATTATCCCAAAAAATATAAATTAGGTGCAGATTTAACACTAGATGCTAATTTATTTTATGGTTTAAATAATGATGATTTAAAATTTAAAATGATAATAAATATGAAAGAATTTGATAACTTTGATATTGTTGTTAGATTAATTAGTTGGGATTGGTTTGAAAAGAATTCAGACTATATTATTAGAATTTTAAAAACAAATAAAAATGAAAAAGTAGATTTTCAAGAAGAAATGAAATATTTAAAATGTAGAGTATTATAATATTAGAAAGGATGTACCATATATGTTTAAATGGTTAAATAGAAAGTTTACTAAAAACTACACTGAAGTACCTTTATTATTGGTGGAATTTGACTTAGATAAGTATAAAACAAATGGTGCAAAAAATTCATGCATGATTAGAATTCATCCTGAATTAAAAGGTGATAAATACATTCAAACAGAAATAAATAAAGTTATTGACTATATCAGAGAAAATTATGATATGGAAAAATTAAGTAAGTAAATCTTTCATTTATAATAAGTAGGAGGTAATAATTATAAAAGAAATACTTTTAGAAGTATGGGTGACTGTAGAATCAAAAGAAATTGCAAAAGAAATTGCACATGATATTCATGAAATATTAAATGATAATGGTATAACTAATAATATAAATGTAACAGATGAAAAATATGAAAATTAAATTTTTTAAGGAGATAATATTATGACATTTTTAAGATATTGCCCTTATTGTGGTGGATTAAATCATGAATCAATAGAAACAGATAACTTATATGAAGAAAAATTTATATGTTTGGATTGTGGTAAAGAATTTATTGATTATAGTTAGTGAGGTATCTATATGACAGATAAAGAAAAACTAAACTTTAAAGAAAAATATCAAAATAATCCTGTTGCTTTTGTTGAAGATTTTTATAATATAAAATTACATACTTGGCAGAAAACATTGTTAAAAGCTATAATTGCAAAAGATAAAATTGTTTCGCATTTTATTCCTTATAGATATGGGAAAGCAATACTACAAAAAGGACAATTAGAGTACATGAAAGCAATGGAAATGGATTTTAATATATTGACTAAAGATGGTATTGAAGTATATGAAAAAGGTATATTAGTTAAAAAATATTAAACATGATGATAATAAATTATATTAAAAAGGGGTTAATAATATGAATTGTTGTAATAAACAATGTAGTTACAAAGAATTAAATGGTGGAGATGAAATTTCAGATTTTTATTATTGTAAATATGTTGGTGTAACAATGGATAGAGGAAATGAGAAATGTTTATTAGATAGATTTGAACGAGAAGCATATCAAGAAGCATTAGAACAATTCAAAACATCTAAAGAATTTGCTTTTGCTGACGAAAATCTAAGAATGGAAGAATTTTATAATACAGCAATTATAGCACTTGAAAAACAAATACCGATGAAAGTAAAATACCCAATTAATATAAATGGAAAATGTTATGAATTAGTTACATATTGCTTTTCATGTGGTGAAAAAGTTAAAGATATGAAATATTGTTGTAACTGTGGACAGAGGTTGGATTGGGAGATATAAAAATATAAAGAAGGAGGATTAATTAATATGTATTTTGTAAGTTACAGTTGTGGAGGGGAAGAATTATTATTATGTAAATCATATCCTAGTAAAGCAATAATATTTAACGATATAGAAAATGCTAAAATTGCAATTTCACAAGAAATTAATAGAGATGAATTTAGATTGAAACATAATTATAAAATATTAAAGATTGTTTGCGAACAAAAATAATTAAAGGAGAATGAATAATATGGATACAGTATTTGCTCCCATACTACAATTTGAATATACAAACTGGAAAGGTGAAACAAGTTTAAGAAAAGTTATTCCTTATAAATTTTGGTTTGGTAGTACAGAATTTCATAAAGAAGAACAATGGATGTTACATGCTTATGATATTGATAAGGGTGAAGAACGAAATTTTGCATTGAAAGATGTGATTAGGTTTTTATAAGGGGTGATGAATTATAAATAAAAATATTCCTATAGAGTGTGAAAATTGCTTATGCTTTAATTGCAAAAAGAAAAATATATGTAATATATGTATATATTGTTTAAATATAGAGTATCATCCTATTTATGATTGTGAGGAGGTTAATTAATATGGTCAATAAAATACTTAAGGATAAATTAGAAAAAAGGATTATTAAAAGTCAAGAAGAAATTAAACAAAATCAAATATTAATAAAATTAATTGATTCATATCCAGATTTAAAAATATACTCTAATAGATGGAATAAAGAATACTTTTATTCCAAATTAATTAATGAGATAGTTACAGATGTTGAATTTGCTAATGGTTGTGGATGTTGTGCAGACACTCCTTTATATGCAAAGTTTTTTGTTGATATTGATGGGATTAAGGTATATGCTGATCCTGTTGAAATATGTATAGGAGAAGGTAGTTATAATGGTAGTGGGTATATTAATACGGAAACATGGAGAGATATATTAGTAGCATTAAGTATTAATAAAAATATATTTAATAAAGTAGAAAAATATTTAGAAGATAATAAATTTGAACCATATGAAGATGATGAAGATTAAGGAGAATAAAATAATATGCAAAAACTATTAGTTAATAAAAAAGACAAACAAAATTTCTATTATAAGATAGATAATTTTATTAATAAAAATATAAAAATTAATCCAGATAGTTATTTATCTAATAAAATAGAATCATATGAAGAATTAAAAAATCGTATTATTGAAAAATTAAATAATGCTAGAATTGACGATACTATTTTTATTTATAGTGAAGATGTAATAGATAATTCAAGAATTTATATTAAACCATTTTTAATATTTGAATGTATAGGAAAACACAATGTAATTATAGAAGTAGGAATAAGTAAAGATAATTGGTATAGGATAGATGATGACACTGAAGAAAAAATATTAATTTCTAAATATAATGAATTAAATATTAAATATAAATATGAATCACAAAAATATGACGATTATGCTTTACACAATAAAATATTAGAATTTTATAAACAAATAATGTTGCTTAATTTTAATACAAAAATGATTGCTACATTAGATGAATATTTAAAATTTTCATTATATGAAAGTTATAGATATACATCGTATAATTATAAAGATGTGCTTAAACAAGAATTAAATATTAAACCAAAAAATTATGAGCATCAAAATGAATTAATAAAAAAAATATTACCAAGAATGATTAACAATCTAAAAAATATTATTAAAAATAAAAAAATAGATTATGATGAATTAGATTACAAAACTCAATCAATAGAATGGAAAGAATATAAAATATGAGGTGCAGTATATGAATGATAAAATAGATTATAGATATAGAATTATAGTAGAAAAACTTAATAGTAAATTAAGTTATAATAAAGATAAGAAAGATATTGATTCTGCTGTGGTGAATTGTATTGAAGAATTTAATAAAAATAATAAATATAATTATATTATTAATGATTTATCTGAAGATTATTGGAAACGCAAAGAGATAATATTTACTAATAATTATATTTGCCCTGACGTACATATGCTAATTAGTTGGGATACTATATATTGGCAGGTTAAAGAAATATATTATACATATGAAAAATCAGAAATTCAATCATATCAAGATAGATTGATTAATTTATTATCAGAAATACTTTTGTATTGTTATATGTTAGACATAAGAGGAGAAAAAATACATTTAAATTTGGATTGCAATAAGGATTTATGTATATGGAATGATAAAACTATAATAAAAATTATGAGTAATAAAAATGATTATATTAGTATAGAAAATATAGATTTATTATGGAAAAATATTGATGATTATAAGAATATATTAACTAAACTTATGAAGATTAGATATTATTTAAAATCAAAATTGAAAGGTAAGTAATTAACATGAAAACAGGAAAAAAAATAATACTTAAATATTGTAATAATATTAAAACTGGTGATATAGATCATTTGCAAGCATCTATAGATATTAAAAATGCGTTAAGGAAAAACATCATTGATAAAACATATTTAATAAGTCATTGTCCTAGTGCATTTGGATTAGATGATTTTATTGGTGAATGTGAAAAGGAATATGTATCAACATATTCTAAGCAAATTAAACAATGTAAATTATGTTGGGATAGAGCATTAGAATATAAAAAGTAGATTATATCAAAATAAGAAAAGGAGGTTTACTTATGGATAAATTAATTAGGCAAGCAAAACAATATATAAAAGACAATAATGGTTTAGTAGAAATTAAAGAACTTACAAAATGGAAATCACAAGGAATTATAAAAGGTATTCGTAAAGTAGCATTTTCTTCATTTATGTTTGATAAATACGTTATTTTTGCAGATGATACTTATGAAACTATTTGGGTTTAATACTAATATATTTTAAGATTGGAGGTGAATATTATGAACGAATTAATGAGTATTATTCTTAATGATGAGAAATTAAATAATATGTATAATACAGATGCGATATTTCATACAGCAATTGAAACAGCAATTATTAATAATTTATCAGTAAAAGAATCTCTAATTTTTGCAATTAAGTGTTTATATGAATCTAAAGAAGCATTAATGAAAATATAAAACTGGTTATAAATGGTGTAAGAATTTAATCTTAATGATAAAGGAGAGATATAAATATGACTAATAAAGATAAACAAATTGATTCAAAATGGAATAAAAGAATAAATAAACATAAAAGATATAAGAAAATTTATTCATGGATTATTAAAAAACTTGCATTGCATTTACTTAAAACAAGTAATTATTTAAAAGAGGAAGATTTAATACATAAAGAATTAACTATTACATATAATCCTGAAGGTTTTGACACCTATCCGTCATGTAAAAGTAATTTAAAACAATGGTGCTATAGTAATAAGAAAAAATATATTGGTAGATTTGCCGAATATGGTGTGTATGGAGATAGTGAAGAAGAAGTTTATTTAAATGTTATTAACGTAATATTATTTAAACAATATAGGTATCCATTTTGTTAATTTGAAATTATTTGATTAAACATAGAAAGGAGGTTTTATAATATAAAACCATTTATCAAGTATAGAAAGATAATAGGTTATATATTAACTTCATTATCTTTAGCTATTACATTATTTATTGTAATATTATTAGCAAAACCAAATAATCTATATACAATGTTTACTATAGGTGCTATATGTCAAGCATGTTTTATAATTGGTATAAGTTTTGTTACAACAGAAATGGAGTTAGAGATTAAACAATTAAAAAATAAAAAAAAAGAGGATAAAATATGCCTATACAATTTTGTTTTAAATGTTTTTCACCAACTAATTCAAAATATTATGTAAGTATGAAAGTATTATGTGGTGAATGTGCAAAACTTCATGGAGAAGAAGAAATTAAGGAATTAAATAAACAAAAAGAAGAAATTAATAATAAAATACAAAATATAAGAAAACAAATAAACGAAGCAATTATAGCAGATTGTAAACATGAAAATGCATTCGACACTAATTATGGATTTGTTACTAAAGATGGATTTACTACTATATGGAGATGTCCTGATTGTGATTTTACTTTTAATAAATTACATGAATTTAAAAGAGGTGATATATAATACTTCTAAACGAAAATTATAATAAAAACGAATCAAGAGAACATTATGAATTAAAGCAAATTTCAAAATACATACTATTTTCAAAAGGTTACAACTGTATAGCAACCGAAGTACAATTCCCTAAACAATCTTATTATCTTAGAGACTATGATTGGTTTAATTCTAAAGCAATAACTAAAAATATTATTGATGTAATAGGAATCAAAGGCAATCTACTAAATCTTAGAGAGAATAATGTGGATGGTTACAAAGTTATGGGTATCGAGGCAAAAGCAAGTTATCAAGATTTTCTAAATGGATTTTGTTGTCAATGTGAATATACATATTTGATTGCACCGATAGGGGTTATACCTGTTGAAAAACTTCCACCCAAAATTGGTCTTATTGAATGCAATCTTGAAAAATATACTATTAAAAATAGAGTAAATAAATTTGAATTCAAAGGTATTGTTACAACTAAGCAATGCTCAAGCAGAAGAAAAGAAATATATAAAAGGGATGATATTTATAGAGTAGATACTTTAAATATCTTAAGAAAAATTGCATATCGCAACACTATCAACGATTTATTTAAGAAAAATGAAATATTAATTAAAGGATTATAGAGGAGGAAATTATGGAAAATATAACTTTAAAAATTGCAATAGAATCCTACAAATTTGGATTTAATACTACATATGATGGAGATAATCATACTGTCTTATTTGGAACAGAATGTAATCATTGTGGTAATTATTTTGAGTATGGTAAAATGGATTATTATTGTCCTAAATGCAGATATGAAAAAGAAGGAATAAAAGGAGTAAATTAATCATGATGCCAGAAAAATGTCCGTACTATTCAAATTTTAAATGTCCATATGTTGGAATAGTATTTTGTTCTTCACCATGTTTTGATTGTTATGTAGGTGAATTATTATCTAGTAATGTAGGGATAGATATAGAAAGTGGAGAAATCAAATAATATTAAATAATTAATAATAAAAACTAAATAATAAAAAGGAGAAATGTAATATGAAACATTATTCTTGTCCTGTTTGCAATATTATTTCTAGTGAAAAATTGTGGAATGAATCTACAGTAAATAAATATGGATGTGATATTGGATTAATTCAGACAGAAGAAAAAGATGAATTATTATATGTTTGTCCAGAATGTAGAGAAATAAGTGATGGGTATAAGATTAATTTTGTGTATGAAGATGAATAATAATATAAATAAAATAAATAAAAGGAGAATAATTAATCATGTATGCAGATAATGAATTTCTTACTGCTTTAACTAACAAGTTATTGGAATTGGCAGATGAAACTACTGATATTCAAACAGAGCAAGAATTAAGAAATATGGCAGAATTAGCAATTAATACTTGTGTAATACAGAAAGGGTAAAATAAATATGCTAACAAAACCAAACTTAGGATGGACACATCTCCAACTAGATAATTTTTCAGAAAGAGCAAGTTATTTAACTGATGTTCCTAATGACTGTTTAGATTCTTTTATTTATGGTTTAAAAAATAATGTTCCTATTGCTATTTATTTTGATGCAGAAGGTTATGATTATCATTTAGTTTCTTCATGGAATAGCAGTTATATTATAATGGATAAAATAAATGCAACTATTACAATTGATAAAAACATAGAAGAATTAGCAAAAGAATTAATAGATGATATTGAAAATAATTTTGAAGATTGGTTAAATTGGGAATGCTATGATGATGGTGAGTATGTAGAAACTAATAGAGATGTATTTAAGGAAAAGTTAAGTATATTAAGGTTTGAATTGAACAAAAGAAAATAAGAAAGGAGATTAACTATGGCAAAATTACACAAATTAGAATTATATATCATAGATTACAATGATAATTATAAAAATTTAGAAGAAATAATACAGGATATAGATAATTCTATAGATTGTAGTATTAATCATTTTAATGCACAAGAAGTAAAAATAAATTGGCATGATGAAATAGATTTAAATTATAGTAATTGCCCTGTTGATAATTTTAGAAATTATTTTGAAGGAAATGAAAATATATTTAAAGAAGAAAAATGTATATACAAAGAAGAATTAATTGTAAATACTAAAGATTGGGCATGTGAATTAATGAAAAATAATAGATGTTTTATTGGAGAATGGGATGATTTTTATTTAGGTGATAATAATTATTGGCATTTTGATGGTGAATGGTGCTGTGAATATTTTAATCCAGAAGCAGATTGTTGTAGACCAAAAAAAGAATAATATTATAAGAATAGAAAATAAATCTTGACATTTTATTAATAGAATGATAAAATAACATTAGTTTTAAAGGAGGTGATTATTATACCAGATATTTCGATGTGTGACAATGATAAATGTGAAAAATCATTAGATTGTCTTAGATTTTTAGCAGAACCAAGTAAATATCAGAGTTATATTTGTGGGATAGAAAGTATTTGTAATAAAGAAAATGGATTTGAGTATTTTTTAGAGGTAAAGAGGTTGAGTAAAGTTGTTTAGGTAATAGGATAAATAGAATAATAAAATAAATATAAAATAAGGAGGGTTTTATTCAAATTGAAAGTTATTAAAAGAAATGGAGCAATAATTGAATTTGATGAAAATAGAATTATTGATGCAATTGAAAATGCCATGAGAGAAACAAAGATTGGATTAGACATTGAGATAAGTAAATTAGTTGCTAAACAAATTAAAAACCAAAATATAGATATTATTCAAGTTGAGAAAATACAAGATATGGTAGAAGAATTTCTTATGGATACAAATAGAAAAGATGTAGCAAAGAGATACATATTATATAGAGAAAATAGAAATAAAAAAAGAAAAGTTAATAAAAATTATAATGGATTATTAAGTGAAGAATTTATAAGTAAATATAAACATAAACCATCTCCAATGAATCAATTAGGTAATTTTGTTTATTATAGAACTTATTCTAGATGGTTGCCAGAAGAACAAAGAAGAGAGTATTGGTGGGAAACTGTAAAAAGAGCAGTTGAATATAATTGTAGTCTTGTACCTACTACTAAAGAAGAAGCAGAAAAACTATATGATAATATATTTAATTTACGTCAATTTTTAAGTGGAAGAACATTTTGGGTTGGTGGCACAAAAGTAGCACAAAAATATCCATGTGCAAATTTTAATTGTGCATTTGTAATATTAGATAACATTAAAGCATTTGAAGAATTATTTTATTTACTAATGGTTGGAACAGGAGTAGGAGTAAGAGTATTAAAATCAGATGTAAATAAATTACCAAGAATTAATAATAATATAGAAATTGTACATAAAGAATATAATCCATTATCTAAAAATAAAAGAGAAGATAATACTTCACTAGAATTTAAAAAAGATATTGCAAAAATTATCATTGGTGATTCAAAAGAGGGTTGGAGTAGAGCATTATTTTATTATATGGATATATTAACCAATAATTATTATGAAAATATTAAATTAATTATTTTTGATTATGACAATGTAAGACCAAAAGGAGAAAGATTAAAAACATTTGGAGGCACTGCTTCTGGACATGAAAGTATTAAAAATATGTTTAAAAAGATACATATAATTGTTTGTAATTCAAATAAAAAGTTAACTCCTTTAAATTGTTTAGATATTGCAAATATAATTGGAGAAAATGTAGTTGTTGGAGGAGTAAGGCGTACAGCAGAAAATGGTTTGATTGATCATAATGATGATGAAGTAATAAATGCAAAAAATAATTTATATATACAATTAGATGGACAATGGATTGAAAATAAAGAAATATCTCATAGAAAAATGAGTAATAATTCAATATTTTATACTGAAAAACCCACAAGAGAAAAATTACATTGGCAAATAGAAAAAATGAGATATTCAGGTGAACCTGCTTTTGCAAATGCTGTAGCAGCTTTAATAAGAAGATTTGATTTCGAAGGACTTAATCCATGCTTTGAAATTTTGTTGAGATCAAGAGGATTATGCAATTTAATAACATTAAATGTATTTGCATTTGTTTATAATGGAATATTAAATGTGGAAGAATTATTAAAAGCACAAATATTATCAGTTAGAGCAGGTTATAGAATGACTTGTGTAAATTTAGAATTACATGAATGGGACTTAGTACAAAAAGAAGATAGATTATTAGGTTGCTCATTAACTGGTTGGCAGGATATGGTCAATGCAACAAATATGACATTAGATAAGCAAAAAGAATTATTAAAAAAACTTAAAAATATTGCCATAGAAGAATCGAAAAAATACTCTGCACAATTAAATATGAAAGAACCATTATTAGTTACCACTGTGAAACCAGAAGGGACTTTGAGTTTATTACCAGGAGTATCAAGTGGGGTGCATTATTCTCATTCACCTTACTATATTAGAAGAATTCGTATCAATTCAAACGATCCTCTAGTAAAAGTTTGTGAAGAATTAGAATATCCAGTTTATTATGAAGATGGAGAAACAAAAGAAAATAATAATACTAAGGTAATAGAATTTCCTGTTAAAGCACCACAAGGAAAAACAAAATATGATGTATCTGCAATTGAACAATTAGAAATATATAAAATGTTTCAAGAATATTATGTTCAACACAATACCAGTATTACAGTTCATGTAAGAGATTATGAATGGGATGATGTAGAACAATGGATATGGGATAATTGGGATAGTGTTATAGGAGTGTCCTTTATATCTTTAAATGATAGTTTTTATCCATTAATGCCATATGAAACAATCACAGAAGAAGAATATAATAAGAGAATTAAAGAAATGAATTTATTTATACCATCATTGCTTTCAAAATATGAAAAAGAAGAAGTTGAAATAGATATTGGTAATGAAGGTTGTGAATCAGGGGTTTGTCCAATTCGCTAATAATAAAATAAAAAATAATAAAATAAGAAAGGAGAATAATTTGTCAGCAAAAATCAAAATTAATATAGAAGAAGTAAAAAGGGAAATGTATAATATTAAAACAATTAAAAAACTTGGTGAAATATTTAATTGTGGTAGAAATTATATGAGTAAATATCTTTTACAGAATAATTTATACGAAGAATATTGTTCAATACACAACAAACAACCAAAAACTCAAAAAGAATATTGTATTATTTGCAATTCAGACAATCAAGTGAATAAATATAAAGGAAAACCATATTGCAAAAAACATTTTAATCATATGGTTAGATATGGTGAGGTTGTAGAAAAAACTATATATGATAAGAATGATTATATCTTTGAAAATGATATTGTTAAAATTGTATTACGTGATAAATATCAAAATATAAATGGTTATTGTATTATTGATAAAGAAGATTATGATAAAGTTAAAAACTATAAATGGTATAAATCATATGGTTATTGTAAGACAAAAAGTATCATTAAAGATAATGGAGTTTCCATACATAATGTAATTATGGATAATTTAGAACATATTGATGAGATAATATATGATCACAGAAATAAAGATAGATTAAATAATAAAAAAGAAAATTTAAGATTAGCCACACAACAAGAAAATACTATGAATATGGGAATGAAAAATACAAATACTAGTGGAGTTACTGGTGTTCAACAATATAATAGAGATTCAGAATCAAAATGGGATGCAAAAATAACTTATAAATATAAACCTATTCATTTAGGTAGATACTTAGATTTTGATGAAGCAGTTATAGCAAGATTAGAAGGTGAAGCAAAATATTTTAAAGAATATTCACCTAATTTTAATAAAGATACAAATACTATCTGTTTAGATTATATATCATATGATAGTAAATTACATAGATACATAGAGATGTCATTAGACGGTAAAATACTTATAGACAAAACTATAAAATAAATAAATAAATAAATAAAAACAAAAGGAGAATAAACTACATGAATAATAAAATTAACTGTACATTAGACGATCAAAATATAACTCTTCCCAAATATGAATCAATTTGTGCTTCAGGAATGGATTTAAGAGCATGGAAATATTCAATCCCTCATTTCTTAAAAGAAACAAATGATTTCCCCGAACAAGGTCTTGATTTATATCCAGGTGATAGAATTTTAATTAAAACAGGATTACATATTGAATTTCCACCAAATACAGAAGCACAAATTAGACCGCGTTCTGGTTTAGCATTGAAAAACGGTATTTCAATCGTTAATTCTCCTGCCACAATTGACGAAGATTATCGTGGTGACATAGGAGTTATTCTTATTAATATGGGAGATGAACCATTTAATATTAAACAAGGCGATAGAATTGCTCAACTTGTATTCCAAGAAGTTAAAAAATATGATTTAAAAATTGTTGATAAATTATCTGAAACGGTACGTGGTCAAGGTGGTTTTGGTTCTACTTTAATTAAATAATTAGATTAATAAAGTTTAGCAGAGGTAAACATAAATTAAAAAACCTCTGCTAAATTACAATAATCACTAACATTAAACAATAATAAATACAAAGAAAAATGGAAATAATATCTTGACAAAATATAAAAATAAATGTAAAATATAAACACAAGAAAGGACAAACTTTAAATGGAAGAAAAAGAATCAAATATTTTAAACAATCAAAATAAGCCCAAAGAATTCAAATGTATCAAAGAGAAATGTTTTTTATATTTTAATAGTGACGATTACTATGAAGTTTGTCAATTAATCAGTAAATATGTGTTATTAGACAAATGTTATGGTATTAAAGAAATACCTAATAAAAAAGAAGAAGTAGCATGTAAAATTGCAAATTTAATAAAAGAATTAGACTGTCTTAATGAATTAGAAGAATTAATTAGGATCAATCAATAATAAAATAATAATATAAAATAAAAAATATAAAAAGGGGGATACTGATACATGATAACTACAAAAACAACTAAAGAAAACTTCATTAAAAACCTAATCAATAAATTAAATAGTGAGAATGAAGATAGAATCCATCACAATAAAAAACCAATTGATGTATGCTATATAGTATCAGTAATTGACCAACAAATAGAAAAATGTAAAGAATTTATAGACGATATTACTAAGCATACATATCACATTAACGGTTATGATGAAGATAATTCTGGAGGTTATACAAATGGTAAAATTAAAATATTAATTGAAAAATCAGACGAAGAAAAAGAATCAGAACATTGGGCAGATGCGTATTATAATTATTGCTATTATATAGAATTCCTATATGATGAAAGACATTGGGGATATTGTGAATGTACTCCTGAAGATGAAGGATACAATGAAAAACATCAATGTTGTGGAAATGGCTGTGATTGGAATTCCCCTGCTTTTAGAATAGAAAAAATAACCGATTTAAATTATTGCACATGGGATGGTTTAGAAAAAGATTATTGGGAATATCAAGAAAATTTCGATTTAAATGAAAAAAATAAAAATAAAGAAGTAGAAAAATTTAAATTAGAGCAAGAAAAACAATATTTAAGAGATAGGATTAAAGAATTACAAGATGAATTAGATAGATTAGATAATAAAGAAAAGCAAAAAGAATATGGTAATTTAACAATAGTAAAATAATAATAGAGAAAAAACAAAGGAGAAATTATATATGTCACAATTAATCGAAACAAATACCATTAATCCTCATATTGCTATTCAAAATCCAGAAAACATTTGCTTTAATTGTCTTCAAGAAGGAAATGTACACATAATTCATATTCCTGCACTTAATCATGGTGGTAAATTTCAATTATTTTCATCTCGTCTGCAACTCTGCCCGACATGCTACAATCTCACAAATCCTATATGGTGGAAGTTAGAAATCATAAAATCATATTCAGAATATAATATGTTGCAATTGAATTACAAATATGAATCAGAAATATTAAATTTTATAAATCAAATGCCATTAGCAGGACAGGAATTATTCTATGCTAGATATGGAAATGGTATAAATTGCGATTTAATGCAAGGTCAAGATTGGATAGATTGTGCGTTAGATAAACTACCACATGAGAAATGTAAAGAGTATGGTTATTACTCTCTAGAAGAAAGAAAAGCATATTATGATAAATTTCATATATGCGATAAAGTTAGAATTGTTGTTAAAGATAAAGATAATTATAAAGAATCAAGATGTCCATTTGGTGCATTTGGTAATGATGATGGAACTTCCGAAGGTCATAAACCACATCATCAATGTTATGAATGTCAAATGTTTGAAACTAGAGATAGTGAAAGTGAGATAAAAGTTATGGATAAAGAAGATTTTGAGATATATGAGTTAGAAAATAAGTTAGCATTGAAAATATTACTAAAAAAAAGAGAGGTAGATAAATTATATGACTAAATTTGAAAAATATATGAACATTCTTTTTAAAACATGTGGAAGTATATTTTTACTTTATACTATATTATATTTATTAAATTATTATCAACCAAGTAAAATAAGCATAGCATTTCATATGTTTATCATCGGAGTATTTTGTTTATTAGCAAAATTTACAAACAATAAGAAAAATAAAAAGGAGGAGAATATTTAATATGATTAAAGTAATTGAAACCAATTTGTCTATAGATAATAATGACAATATAGCAGATCATCAATCAAGAGTAATCGAGATAGAAAGTTGGGATAGTTTCATTGAAGAAATAAAAGAATGTAAAACAGTAATTAGAAATTCAATCTTAGGTTGCATGAGTGGTTGCACAATACCTAGAGAATCAAAAGTAGAAAATCTTAAATATGATGATAGAACATTGTCATGTGATGTTTATAATTATATAGGTATGAAAACAAAGAAATTAGTTTATAGAATTTAATTAATAAAACAATAAAATAAAAGGAGAATAAAACATGAATAAAATAATGATACTCAAAGCAAATAGTCAAGCAATACATATGTTAGGTGATATCAGTAGAGAAAATGATGAACATATCAGAGTGCATGAAGAAACAGAAACACACTACATAGGCAACTTCGAAGAGGGATTAGGATTTATAAATATTGAGTTTAGAAAAGAAGATTGTAGACCATTAACTGAAGAAGAGAGAAAAGAATTAAATGGTAAATGGTATAGTATTAATGGTACTCCTTTATATAAAATTTATGTTGACGAACAAGGTGATATTATAAAAGGTAAATGTATAATGAAGAAAGGTATCATTAATAAGATTACTGATTCTGAAGGTGATAATAAACATTCTGATTGGATTGGATTTAATATAGAATTTCCAGAAGATATTGAAATAGGAGTAAGTATGATTATGTTTACTGAAAATGTTGGTTATATTACAACATCTAAAGTTACTAATGTAGAGATTATTGATAATGATTATATAATTTATACAAAGAATAGTATTTATTATATATCATTACAAAGTTTAAACTTTGTAATCATTTAAAAAACTAATATAATTATAAAAGGAGGTAAATAGTTATTCAATTTAATAAAGAAAACTTAATAAAATCTCCACTTAATTATGTCGGAGGCAAGTTTAAATTACTTCCTCAAATTCTACCACTATTTCCTGATAATATAGATACATTTATTGATTTATTTTGTGGTGGAGCAAATGTAGCAGTTAATGTAAAAGCAAATAAAATTATATGTAATGATATTCTTACTGAAGTAATGGTATTTTATTGTGTATGTGAAACATTCCCTCTAAAATACATAATCAACCAAACAGAATCAGTAATAGAAGAATTTAATTTATCAAAAGATAATCAAGAAGGTTATCTAAAATTAAGAAAACATTATAACGAAGGAGATAAAAATTGGAAATATTTTTATACTCTTGTGGCACATTCATTTAGTAATCAAATTAGATTTAATAATAGAAAAGAATTTAACATGCCATTTGGCAAAAGAACATTTAATTCTGTCATGAAAGATAATTTAATTAAATTTGTAGAGAGTATAAAAAATAAAAATATTGAATTTGCAAATTTAGATTTTAAAGAATTTAACATTAATGAATTAACCAAAAATGATTTTATATTTTGTGATCCTCCATACCTAATAACTTGTGCTTCATATAATGAAAATGGTGGATGGAAAGAAAAAGATGAAATAGACTTATTAAATCTACTTGATAAATTGTATGATAAGGGTATTAGATTTGCACTTTCTAATGTGCTTGAAAGTAAAGGTAATAGCAATGACATATTGAAAAAGTGGGTTAAAGACAAGGGATATAATATACATAAATTGAATGTAAAGTATGGCAACGCAAATTATCAACGGAAAGATAAAAGTGATAGTACGACATTAGAAGTATTGATTACTAATTATTAAAATAAAATATAGGAGGAAAATAAAACGAATATTGCAATTATAGATGCGGATTTAATAGGGAGAAAGAAACATAGATTTCCTAATTTAGCATGTATGAAATTAAGTGGTTATTATAAAGAACAAGGACATAGAGTAAAATTAATTACTGATTATAGAAATTTATTTTCAGAATATATAGTATCACCACAAGAACAAGAACCTAATTTTAATTTCTTAATGCTTGATGATATTAATGGAAAGAAAAATGTAAGATACTATAGAGAACAAGATATTATATTTGATAAAATCATCATTAGTAAAGTATTCACAGATACACCAATCCCATTACAAATTAAACATTTAGATATATGTGAATATGGTGGCACAGGGTTTTACTATGATAAAGCAGAACCTTTACCTGATTATATAGAACATCATAAACCAGATTATAATCTATATGATGAATGGGTAAATGAACAAATTAATAATGGTGGTAAAAAATTAAATTATAAATATTATCTTGATTATTCGATTGGATTCACCAGTAGAGGTTGTTTTCGTAAATGTCCATTTTGTGTTAATAAAAACTATGATAAAGTAATATTGCACAGTCCCATTGAAGAATTTATTGATCAAGATAGAAAATACATATGTTTATTAGATGATAATATTTTAGGTTATGGTCAATGGAAATCAATATTTGACTCACTTCAAAAAACAGGTAAAAGGTTTGAATACAAACAAGGTATGGATTTAAGATTAATCACTGAAGAAAAAGCAAAGATACTTACAGAAAGTAAATATATTGGTAAATACATATTTGCATTTGATAATATTAATGATAAAGAATCCATTGAAGAAAAATTAAAATTATGGAAAAAATATTGTATTATAGACCAAAAAACTAAATTATATGTATTCTGTGGATTTGACAGAAATGATAAATGGGATTATAGTTTTTGGGTTCAAGATATCAAAGATACTTTTGAACGTATAAAAATACTTATGAAATACGGTTGTTTACCATACATAATGAGATTTAATAGATATGGGGAAAGTCCATATAAAGGTACATACATAAATATTGCAAGATGGTGTAATCAACCTAATTTTTATACTAAAAAAAATTATAGAGAGTTTTGTTTTGCTAATGGTGAAAATAGTTCTACTGTTAAATATCTTAATGAATTAGAAGAAAATCATTCAGATATAGCAAAAGAATATTTTGATTTAAGGTTTGATGATTTAAATCAATATAAAGTAGTAAAATAAAAATATTACAAATATAATGTTAAATATTCAAATATTACAATTTCAGAAACCCAGTAATATCAAGGGCTTCTGAATATCAAAATCATAATAAATTATAGGTTTTATCTTAACCTAGAAAGGATAAAAATTAATGAAAATTATATGCATTCATTATACAAAAAAAACAAGTTAAATGTTTAACTAGTGATGAAAAATGTAATTGTGATTTAGGATTAAAATGCCCTAAAGAATTTCAATGCCCACAATATGAAACAAATACAAAAAAGTAAAAAGAAGAATTCACATGTTTTGATTATAAATTATTAATATAATAAAGGAGAGATATACATATGACTTTAGTAGTAAACTTTTTTGCTGGAAGTGGTGCAGGAAAATCAACAATGTCAACTGGTGTGTTTTCTGAATTAAAATGGATGGGTATTAATTCCGAGTATGTTGCTGAGTGGGTTAAGATGATGGTTTGGGAAGAACGTACAGCACCTTTTCAAAATCAAAACTACATATTCGGTAAACAACATTATAATATTCAACGTCTAGTAGATAAAGTAGATGTAGTAATCACAGATTCACCTATTATATTATCTGCATTTTATAATAATAAAACAGAAGAAAACGAAATATTTAATCAACACATATTAAATGAATTCAATAAGTTTAATAATGTTAATTATTTTATTGATAGAGTTAAACCTTTTAACCCCAAAGGTAGATTTCAAAATGAACAAGAGGCAAAACAAGATGATATAGAGTTAAAAGAATTATTAAATACATATGAAGTAAAATTTCAAATTGTTAAAGGAATAAAAGAGAATGTTGAAATAATTGCAAATCAAATTAAAAATATGATTAATGCTCAGAAACAAGGTATTGCTTGGAGAAGTTAAAAAGTTAACAAATAAAATTAATAAAAAATAAAAGGAGATAAAAATAAACATGAAAACAGGAGTATTTTTAGCAAGAATGCAACCAGTTCATAACGCACATTTGCATTTAATTAAACAAACATGTATTGAAAACGATGAAGTTATTATTATGATAGGAAGTGCAAATAAAGAATATGAAACAAGAAATCCATTTCCGATAGAATTAAGAGTAGGTATGTTAAATGGAGCATTGCTTAATAATTTTGATTTTGATCATGTAAACAAAATTAAAATATATGCTTTACCAGACTATACGCATGAAAAAGATTATGAAAATGATAAAGAATGGGGATTATATTTATACTACAATATTATTTCAAAAACAAAAAATAATATGTTTTCATTGTATTATTCAGATGAACCAAGTATTATGTTGAATTGGTTTGAAAATAAAATTAAAGAAAAAATTAATTTTAGATTTTTTGAACGTAATGAATTATTTGAGGGATTAAGTGCAACCAAAATAAGAGAAGCAATAGTTAATAATGATAGATTATATATTGAAAAATACTGTCCAAAATCAGTAATAAATAATTTAGAATTACTGCAAGGCATATTAAATAATATAAGGAGTTAATAAATATGTCAAACACCTACTGTCCAATATGTGCAGAAAATATTGACAACGAACCATTTTGTTTTTCATGTGGAGAAATATCAGGTTCTAAATCAGAAGAATATAAATTACATGAAAGAGATTATTATATTAAAAAGCAAATTAAAATATTTGGAAAAATAATAGTAGAACCTAAAAATTATTTAAAGGAGGAAAACTAGCATGTCAATTATGAAAGGTTTATATCAAAAATACATAATTCAAAAATCAGACGGAACACCTGTAGATCCTAATGCAGATTATTTTGTATTAAGGTTGGATACTGATTCAAAAGCAAGAGCAGCAATTAGATTTTATGCTAATAGGATATATCAAGAAAATCCTAAATTAGCAGAAGATATTTGGAGAAGATGCCTTAACCATTGGGAAAGAAAATATTTTGAAAAAGATAGGATTAATTTAGAAAATATAGAAATTACATTTGACACAAATAAAAAAAGATATGGTGTAGTAAATAAAGATTTAAATGATTATAAAAAAGGATTAAAAGTAGAAATACTAGATGAATATGAAGATAAAACAACTTTAGGAGATCGTGTTTATGTAGTTAGATTTATTGATAATAGAAAAGAAATGTACATCAATAATAATAAAATTAGACATGTAATTACTGATGATGTTAATTATGAAAGTGTTTATTATGGTATAGAAGTATTTAGTGTATGTCAAATTGATTTATTACCTAATGAATCATAATTAATAGAAGTATCATTTTATTATAATATATAAAGGAGTAATTTATTATGCGTATAGTAAAATTTGAAGGTTGGATTATTTTCGATGAAGATGAATGTAATCATGGGGAAAATATAATTGCTCAAATTGACCATGAATTATTTAATGTAGATGGTGCTATTGAATGGGATTTAAGAGAAATTACTAATAAAAAGATAGAATATGAAAGTGATTAATATAAAGGAGAATTAATATGAGTAGTAAACCACTTTTAGAATTAATAACTTGCAATTCAGGTGATTGGAATGTTCTAAGAGTAAATCTAGGTGAAAATTTTGAACGTCAAGGTCACTCTCTATCAAAATGGGATTGGATTGATTTATTAAAATTATTAGACTATAAAGTTGAAGAAAGAGAGATTAGTGACGAAGATATGGAATATGGAAATTATTAATATAAAATAAGAGAATAAAGGAGTAATATAATTATGAATCTAAACAAAGATGAAATAAATATCATAATGAATCTCATAAGTGAAAAAATTGTAGATATGAAAAGTAGACAAAATGAAATAGATTTAAATAAATTTGAGAAAATAATATTATTAGGTGTAAAAATAGAAAATGAATGGTTAAAATTAAATTCATCAAATTAAAAATTAAAGGAGTAATTTAATCACATGGCAGAATACACAATTGAAATTACTACATATTGTCCACATAATTGTAGTTACTGTTCAACTAATGCAACAGAAAACGGAATACATATTGATATAGAAACAATTAAACAATTCTTAAAATCTAACAATATACAATCAACAGATAGAATTAATATATCAGGTGGAGAACCATTATCACATCCTAAATTTTATGAAATATTACAATTATGCAAACAATTAACTTCTGATGTTTGGGTATATACTAATGAATTAACTCAAATCAGATATAATACTTCTGTAATTAATGAAATACAAATTGAAGCAAATGTTTGTTTAACTCCAGGAGAAGATGTATATATACCTAAAAATGCTCATAAGGTTCATTTGCTTCAATTCGTACCTACAGGAAGAGGAAAAAATATAAAACCTATAAATATGAAACTATCAGGTTCGGATTGTAAAAATTGCAATCATAAAGTTTTACAAGCAAATGGCAAAATTGTAGATGCACCTTGTAAGAAAGATTATAACTAAAAGAAAGGTTGATTAATATTAACAATAATATTAAAGATAATTTTATTATTCAAGTTAATCCTATTATTGATTATGCAATGAGAGGTTTATGTAGAAAACCTTATTACAATCATCCTAAAGGTTGCCCTAATTTTAGAAAAAGAGAAGATTGTCCTCCATTTGCACCTTTATTTGATAAGTATATAGATATGTTAAAACCTATTTATGCTATATATAATATATTTGATTTTAAATCTCATATAGATAAAATGAAATTAAAACATCCTAATTGGTCAGAACATCAATTAAAATGTGTATTATATTGGCAAGGTTCAGCAAGAAAACAATTAAAAGAAAAATGTAAAATATTTATAAAAGAACATGAAGGATTAGGATATGAAATAATCACTTGTCCAGAAGCAATGGGAGTTAATTTAACTGAAACAATGAAGAATGTAGGAATTATTTTAGAATGGCCTCCTGTTAATATAACATATCAAATTGCTATAGCAGGAATTAAGAAGTAAATGAGGTAATTAATATGATTAAATGCAACACATGTATTAACAAAACAGAAATAAATGAAGCTGAATTATATTGCATGGATACTTATTATGGTTATGGGCAAATATTTGATTGGTGTACTGCAAATAATACTTCTTTAGATTATATGGAACACTTAGGTTGTGATTTTAATAAATGTAAAGAATATAAAGAGAAAGGAAGTGATTAATTATCTTAAAACTATCAGAATTAATACAATGGATGGAATATGAATTTGAAAATGGAAATAGAGTCAAAGCATCTAAATTATATAGAATATTTTGTAAATATGCAAAAATGAGATTTAAAGATGCAGATGAATATCGTTTGAGAAATTATAAAAAATATAATTGGAATAGATAAAAGATCATAAAAATTTAGTTTTATTCAATAAATAAAGGAGAATTTTTATGGAAGAATTAAAATTTAAAATAACAAAATTATCTCAAGAAAAGAGAATAGATGGAGATGTAATTATAGATACAATATGTATCAATGATGACACTGATATTCGCATAATTGTATCTAATCGTTTATATAATGATAGATATTTTGTAAAGAATAAATTAATTAATGAATATAATCGTTTAATAGAATTGAAAAAATCATATGATATTAATATTGGCGATATTATTTAAACTAAGGAGAATTATATGGGAATAAGATCAGATTATAAAAGATATAGGTATGAATATTATGGAGGTTATTGTAATAAAGTAAAAAATTTAAATTTAGAACCTATTTTTTTTGTGAATTTTCAGATGCAATAGATATTTTATTTCAAGAAGAATTAACAAAAAAACAAATTATGGAAAGACTAATTAGTATAACTAAATTTATTAATTATATTAAAAAATAAAATTATAAAAGGAGGACTTACCTTGTCTACAACTAAAAACTTAATAAATATCAATAATCAAAATAAAGTTTTAATTACAATTAATCATAATCAAACTGAGCAACAAACACAATCTATTAAAGTAGATTCTCAACATCATATTCATATTCTCGATAGGTCAGGTTCGATGTCAGGAAGCATTAATAATTTAATTGAAAATGTTAAATTAGCAATTAAACATATGTCTGATAATGATTATGTCAGCATTATATGGTTTAGTGGACATGATGAATGTAAAGTATTGATTAAAGGTGCTAAAAAAGATGAAAGTTTATTTAAACTATTAGACTCTATTAAATCTACTGTTGGATTAACTTGTTTCTCTACTCCCATTGCTGAAACAAATACAATTATTGAAGATTTATTTAATATTTGTAATAGTATTAGTGTTAATCTATTTACAGATGGAGAAGTAGTTGTACCTTGGACAGAAAGAGAAGAAGAAAATAAAATATTTGCAGAAATTGCTAAATTTAAAGATAAGATATTAGCATTTAATACAATTGGTTATGGATATTATTACAATCAAGATTTATTAAAACGTATTTCAGCAGAATCTACTTTTGGAAATGCAATTCATTCTAATCATATCAATGAGTACGTTTCTATCTTTGACCATAATTATGAGAGAGTTAATGATTTAATTTTAGAATCTGTTGAAATTGATATTATCAATGAAACAGAAAACGTAGATATTATATATCTTAATAGTAATTCTTCCAAATATACGCAAAATACATTAAAATTGAATAGATTAGATAAAAAGAAAAATCAAATATTTTTATTATCTGATAAGGACTTTACTTTTAAATACAATGATGAAATTATTGATACATCAAAATTACCTATCACAAAAATAAACAAAAATATTCAACCAACAATTAATAATTTCTTTTATACATATGCTTACGAATTATTTTACATAAACAAAAGACAAGAAGCATTAAATATCATTGCAAATAATTTACATGATAAATATTTAGTAGATACACAATTAAATATTTTCACAAATGATGAAGTAGGGCAATATACTAAAGAATTAAAAAATAGTATATTTAAACCTAAAACCAGATATAAAACAGGTTTATCTCCTGACAACTACTTACCTAAAGACGATACTTTTTGTATTATGGATTTACTCAAGATTTTATCTGAAAGTAATAATTATTATATTCCTTCTAAAAACTATCAAAGAATTGGAACAAAAACAGAAGATAAATTTAATTTGTTTGTTAAAAATGAAGATGAAAGTAAAACACCTATTAATACTTTAACTTACAATAAGAAATTTTTAAATGTAAGTTTACCATTAACTATTTATGGGAAAGTAAAAATTAATGCAAAAATTGCTAGTAAACATAATTTAGATAAAGAAATCGATAGTAAAATATTTAGAACACATACTTTAATTAAAGATGGTAATTTAAACATGCAAGAAATTGAATGTGTTTTAGATGAAGAAACGTATAATAAATTAATTGAAATTCAAAATGAAAATAATATTGAATTTATTCAGTTAGTTAATTCAAATGATAATGCATATAAAGTTAATATAATACTGAATAAATTACCAGTAATAAATCGCATGTATGTCAATGAAAGCAGTAATATTGAAAATATTTTTAATAGTATTATTAGAATTAATGAATTAGAAATACAGCAAAAAGTATTAAATTTTTATATTAAAGAAATTATTAATAAACATAATATTATTGAAGGTAAATTTAAAGATTTTTCTGCTGAACAAATTGAAGTTTTACAACAACATGGATTAAATAAAAATTTAGAATATGTAGGTGTAGATAATCAAAAAGCAGAATCAAAAGATTATTATTTTGCAAGATGTTTAGAATTTAATCTAAAAGGATATAGTAGTATACCTAGTGTTAATGATGTTCTTAAAAAAGTAGAAACTAAAAAGAAATTAAATGATGTTGGTAAATACATGTATGATTATATTAATATGTTGAATATTGGTTTAACTAAATTAGGGTACAATGATTTAAATAACTTAACTGAAAAACATAAAGATGTATTACAACAACAATTAGAAATTGTTAAAAAAGAATTATTTACAGAAAGAACAAAAATTAATTGTATGAAAATTGCTGTTGTTTTAACTGGTTCTTGGTTTAACAATTTAGAAAAAGACGATAAGGGAAATTGGTATTATAAGAAAGATGATAAGATTTTAAATATTAAAAGTGAAAAAGTTAAAGTTGAATATTAAAATATAAAACTAAATATAGTAATAATTATTATTAATTTATAGTAGGTAATAGTTATTACTATATTAAACAAATAAAATACAATAAAAGTAAAGGAGAGTGGATTCTATAAATACAAATCTAAAAACAAGATGCTTAACTTCTCAACAATACTCATTAGAAGATTTAATTAATCTATGCAAACTAACAGATAAAATAAAAAATATTGCGTCAACAAAAGAAGGATTATTATACCTTAAATCACTTTTACCACATAAACGTGCAATGCTTTACTTCAAGCAACCTAGTACACGTACATTTTTATCGTTTCAAAATGCATGTTACATACTAGGTATATCATGTTCTGAAATACGTGATACTTCTACCTCCTCTGAAATGAAAGGTGAGACAGAATTAGATGCGGTAAAAACATTCTCACAATATGCAGATTTAATTATTATGAGACATCCATCAAGTGACTTTATTTATGAGATATCTGATAATTTACCTAATGATATGAGAATAATTAATGCAGGTTCAGGGACTAATGAGCACCCAACTCAGGCATTGTTAGACTTCTACACTATTTATAAATATGGGTTATTAGAAGGTAAGAAAGTTGCATTTATTGGTGATTTATTGCGAGGTAGAACTGTTAGATCACTTGCATTACTATTAAATAAAGTTAGTGGTACTAAATTATATTTTGTTGCACCAGATAAATATCAAATCAAAAATGATATATTAAATCAATTAAATGTTAATTATGAAATTGCAAATGATATTGAAAAAGTATTACCTGAAATGGATGTTATCTATATGACTAGACTTCAAGATGAATATGGTCAAATTAATGGAGAAGATTTTATTGATACAAGTAGATACTCAATTAATAGTAATAATATAAATATACTAAAAGAAGATGCAATTATACTTCATCCACTACCTAGAAGAAATGAAATTGCAATTGAGATTGATAAGAATAAACGTGCTAAGTATTGGGAGCAAACAAATAATGGGATGTATGTTCGTGTTGCTTTGATTAACAGTATGTTTAATGTATGTGGATTGTAAAAATAAAAAGGAGAAGTTGTATGACAAAATTAGAAGAATTAAAAAATGAATTAGCAATAATATCTAAAGAAATAAAAAAACTATCTACAAACGATTATATTATTACATATGAAGAATTAAAAGAAGTAAAAAACACAATTAAATAATGAAATTAAAAGAGAAATACATAAAATACAAACCGAATGTAAACATCCTATTTGGTATCACTTAATTACTGAGACAGATTGCTATGAAGGTAGAAGTTATTTTACATGTAAATGTTTATTATGTGGGAAAGAAAGAGAAGATGGATATAGACATTTTGGCAATGTTCTAAAGAAAAAAGAATCTTATAATAAAATAAAAGAAGAATATGATAAGTTAAAAAGTATTACTACCAATCAAGATGTAATATTTAGTGCATTAAAAGAAAAATTTACAGATAAATAATTATAAAATAAAAAGGAGATTAATATGAGTAATAAAAAACTACAACAAATAATTGATTTCTTTGAATTAGAAGAAGGATATAGTAAAAATGATATTATATCAGATATAATTGGTGAAATAAAAGAACTTCAAGGTTATTCTTCTGATGAAATTGGACTTGAATGGGACGGAAAATATTTAATGAATTTAGATGATTTTGTTAATGACTTTTATTATAAACTTATTGAAAGAATTTGTAATGTCATAAAAAGTTTTCAAAAAAATAATTAGAAAGGTTATAAAATATGAGAAAAGACGGATTAAATGAACAAGAAGGAAAAGTTATGGATTCTCTAATCGAAGCATGGAATCAATATATCAAATTAGATAAACAACACTCATCTGATATTGATGAATTTTGTAATGGAATACATAAATGTCAACATGCTTTGACTATAAGAATATTAAGGAGAGATTATCCAGAAGGTTATCCGATTAAGATTTAATTATAAATTTCATTTTTATATTAGTCGAAAGGAGATAAATATGAAACCTAGTTATTACAAACGCAATTGTTCAGATTGTATTAATTATATGTCGATAACTAAAGCATTAGATGCAAATTGGTATTTAATTTGTGGTGTAGGTAGATTCACAGCTTGCAAATATTTTGAAGCAGAATCACAAACTGATTAAATTTTAAAATTCTAAAAAGGAGAATATAAAACCATGCAACACACAGTCAGATCAGATAAACAATTCTACAATCAATTCCAATCACTCCAAGATAGGATTAAAGAATTATCTATTATATTTCAAATTCAAGATCAACCTGTAGAAATATCAGATATAGAATTGATTGAATGGAATAATATAGCAACTAAATTACAGAAAGATTTATCGAAGTTGATATTAGAATGTGGATTTAGAATTAGTATGAAGTTAGATTAATAATATAAAATATAGAAAGGAGAGAAAATATGAAAAATGTTAAATTGTATCTCCGAACACTCAAAGCAATTATAGACAATCACTATGAAAAAGAAATAGTGTTTTATGATGGCGACTATGATGAATGGTATTCTAGAATGCATTGTAGAAATATCACACCAAAAGAATTGACTGATTGGGTGTTAGAATTAACTAAACCTAAAAAGTAGTTAGTTATAAAAATAGTTATTAAAAAATAAAATAATACACAAAGGAGAATATAATTATGTCATATGGAATATTTATGGGTAAAAAAGTTTATTGTCCTAAATGTTATAAAATGCATGAGAATCCAATGATTAGTTATGTAGAAAACGGAAAATATTATTGTTATTGTAATTGTGGAAGTTATTTTGAAATTGAGATTAATGAGTAGAAAGGAAATATAATTAATATCAAGTTCATGTTTCGTCATGATATTAAAAATTAAATATAATGAGGTTAAACATTATGATAGAAGATTTTAAAAATGGAGTAAGAAAAATAACTTTAGGTGAAGACACTACATATATAAGTCAAATTCATGTCGATGGAGATGAAATCTCTAGTGGAATATGCTTTAGTAATAAATATAGTACAAATGATAAATATAATTTTCAAGGTGATGAAGTTATTATTGAAATAACTAATTTTCAAGGAGTAATGTCATATATAAAAGCAGGTATTGAATTATTAAAATCATGGAAAATTGAAGGATTAGATGAATTGTATGATAAGGTATTAAAAGATATTGATAAAATGATGAAAAAATGATATAAAGAAGATAAATGGTATATAAATAATGGTGATTTTTGATAAATAATTATTGACAAAATACAAAAATAATAGTAAAATATAAATAGTTTAAAGGAGGTGATTTTTATACATTTATATATCCCTTGGTGGGGATTCTTAATATTATTTATCTGTATAGGTTTTAGTTATGCGTATTATTTTTACAGTAAAAATGCTTTTCATCCTTATGATGTTGTGACACCTATAATAATATTAGGTATAGTTATAGGGACAATATTAGTTTCAATTGCTTTTTTGATTGGGAAGTTTTTGTTTTAATTAGGTATAAAATAAAAATATAAATAAAAGGGGAATATATATTATGAAAATTTATGGTAATTTAGAACTTAACCAAGAAAACGAAGGTATTATCCTTAAAAATGAAAAAGGAGATGAAATTTTAAAAATTCGCTGTAATCATAATGATATACAATGGATTTATGTAAAACCTCAAACCCAAGAAGATAATTATCTAAACTTATTAGAAGAAAGAATAAAAATATTAGAAAGAATAATTAAACAAGAAAAACAATTACATATGGATAAAATTACAGAATTTGAACAAAAATTAAATGAATTAAATGAATATATAAATGATACGATTAATAAAAATACTAAAATAAAATGTAAACATGACTGGAAGGTAATATCCAGAGGTAAACCATTTAAAGTACAAGATGGTGATATATTAGTTTGGGAGAAAAGTAGATGTACATTATGCGGTGAAGAAAGAAAACAAATGGAAGATTATTAAAATAAAAAATATAAAAGGAGAAAACACATACATATGAGTAAAGCAGATCAAATATTTATCAATATGTGCAAAGACATTCTAGAAAACGGAACATATTCACATGGACAAATTATTAGAGCAAAATGGGAAGATGGAACACCTGCACATACAATAAAAAAATTTGGAGTAACTAATAGATATAATCTACAAAAAGAATTTCCTATTTTAACTTTAAGACCAACAAATTTAAAAGCATCTATAGATGAAATACTTTGGATATGGCAAAAGAAGTCTAATAATATTAAAGATTTAAATAGTAAAATATGGGATCAATGGACTGATGAAAATGGTTCGATAGGAAAAGCATACGGTTTTCAATTTCAAACAAAACACAAATATAAAGAAGGGTATTTTGACCAAGTAGATAGAGTATTATATGATTTAAAACATAATCCTTACAGCAGAAGAATTATGACTAATATTTATAATTTTGAAGATTTACATGCAATGAATCTTTACCCATGTGCATATAGTATGACATTTAATATTGTTGATAATAAGTTAAATGGAATATTAAATCAGAGATCGAATGATATTTTAACTGCAAATAATTGGAATGTTGTCCAGTATACTATACTGTTACATATGTTTGCACAAGTAAGTGGTTTAGAAGTGGGAGAATTATTACATGTTATTGCAGATGCACATATCTATGATAGACATATAAGTTTAGTTGAAAAATTAATTAGTAGGGATAGTTATGACGCACCTAGATTAATTGTTAATGATAAGATTAAGAATTTCTATGATTTTAAAGTAGATGATTTTGTTTTAGAAAATTATAAAACTAATCCACAAATTAAAAATATACCTATTGCCATATAATATGAATATAATTGTTGCTGTAGATAGTAATTGGGGAATAGGATATAAGAATAAATTATTACAAATTATACCTGAAGATTTAAAACTATTTAAACAACTAACTAATAATAAAATAATTATTATGGGTAGAGAAACATTTGAATCTTTACCCAATAAACAACCTTTAAGGAATAGAATTAATATTGTTTTGAGCAGAAATAAAAATTTCATTGATGTTAGCAATAAAAACAAACAACTAATAGTTTATCAATCAATAGATGAATTGTTTATGAAATTAAAAAATGTTATACATTATAACTCAAACAAAATATTTATTATTGGTGGGGAGTCTGTTTATAAACAATTTATACCTTATTGTGAAAAAGCATATGTTACAAAAATAAATAAATCTTATAAAGCAGATAGGTATTTTGTTAATTTAGATAAGAATGATAAATGGAAATTAATAAATAAAAGTGAAAATAAATTGTTTAATAGCGAAAATGAATTAATTAAATATAGTTTTTTAGAATATAAAAACAATTTAATAATGGAATATTAAAAAATTAATAAAAAGGAGAGTAATATACCATGAACAATAATCTAAAAGAATTAAAAAATAAAATTGAACGAAATAATAAATTAATTGCCGAATTTAAAACTCCATTAATAGAAGAAAATCAAAAACTAGAAAAAGAAATGCAGGAATTATGTCCACATAAAAATGTTAAGAAAACTGGTGGTGGAATGTGGCATAGTTGGCCTGACTATGGTAGTTATCCATATTTCTTAGAATGTTTAGATTGCGGTGTTATGGCAACAAGTGAGAAACATTATCCTAATAATTTATATAATATTCTTGATAATAATGTAACAATTGATGAATCTAAAGAAAGTTAGAAAGGAGGAGTAAATTAATACATGCATATTATTTTAATCTCAGGTAAAGCACAACATGGTAAAAATCAAAGTGCAGAAATAATTAAACAAAAATTAGAGCAATACAATAAAAAAGTATTGATAACTGCATACGGTGATTTAGTTAAATATATATGCGAAAAGTTTTTTAATTGGAATGGACAAAAGGACGAAAAAGGTAGAACACTTTTACAGTATGTAGGAACAGATGTTGTTCGTACACAAAAACCTAATTTTTGGGTTGATTTTATAATTAGTATTTTGACTTTATTTAAAGGTGAATGGGATTATGTATTAATTCCTGATTGCAGATTCGTTAATGAGTTGAAAAGATATGGAGAAGAATGGGATACAACAACTGTAAGAGTTAATAGATTAAATTTTGAAAATAATCTTACATATAAACAAAAGAATCATCCGTCTGAAACAGAATTAGATAATTATCATTTTGATTATGTTATTAATGCAGAAAGTGGATTAGATAAATTAGAGATGGAAGTGAATGAATTTTTGTATTGGTTACTTCCTATATTAAAGGAGGAAATTAATGAGTAAACCTAAAATACCAATCTACATAGACATGGATGAAGTGATTTGTGATTTCCTAACTAAACTATGCTCAGAATACAATAATAAATATAATAAAGATTTAAAACCAAGTGATATTAAATCATATAACCTTTTACCATATATAGGTGAAGAAGGTATTGAGTTACTTAAACAACCTGGATTTTTTAGTGATTTAAAACCAATTGAAGATACATGGGAAATAATATTTAGGTTGTTAGCAGAAGGTGAAGATATATTTATAATTTCTTCTCCAATGAACGAATACAGTGTGTTTGAAAAATATCAATGGGTTCAAAAATATTTATCATTCTTTCCTATTAAAAATTTAATTCTAGTTGGTAATAAAGGTGAGTTGTTAGAAAGATTAGATAGAAATGGAATTTTATTCGATGACTGCCCATTATACATAGAAAAGTTTGGTGGAATTACGGTTGTTATGGATAGGGCGTATAATCAGGGGATTGAATGTGATTTTAGAATTAGTAGTTGGGAAGAGTTTTATGAAGTTGTTAAAGAAATATTAAAATAAATAAGAAAAGAGGTCAAATAATATAGATAAAATAGGATTAATACCAATATACGATTATATTGATTATTTAAAAAGAAAAAGATTTAATAAGGAATTAGCAATCCAATATACAAAAGAAAATTATAATATTGATATTTCTAATTTAATTAATGATAAAATATGGTCTGGTTCAGAAGATATTACTTTAATTAAATGTAAAAATAATATATATGAGGAATATATGAATAAATCTCCAATAATTGAAAAAGATGATTTATCAAGAGAATATTTCACCAAATATGCAAGAAAATATTATGGTAATTTTATAGAGTATGTAGAAGAAAATTATTGCGACTATTCTTGGAATGATGAATTTAAATTAAGCAAAAAAGATTGTGTGTTTAAATTATTAAATGCTAAAGATGTACATCATATATTTCCTTTAGTTTATGGTGGAGATAATAGTTTACAAAATTTAATACATATAAGTAATTACACGCATAAAATATTACATATGAATCCATTAGAAAAAATTAAAAAATATTGTTATCAAGCAATAGATTATATGTATTGGATGTGTAATTATAATTTAATAAATGTGTATGAAAAATATAATATATTTAATCTTTGTAATAATGATGTAAATATTGCTTCGAAATTAATATTAAATAGAATAGAAGAAGAAATGTTATTTTTTTATAATTATTTAAAAAATAATACCAATAATTACCAAGTAATAAATAGTTGATTAGTTAATACATATAATAATGGGTGATAATATGAAAGTAACAATATCAAAACCACCATCGGAAAAAGCATTAAAAAATTGCATTAAAGTATTATTGGATATAATTGAAAAAAATAATTTATATGATAAATATTTACCATTAAAAGTATCTAAATGATACTTTTATTTTTTTATAAATTGGTTACTATAAATACAATGATAGATTGGAGGATAAAAAATATGTTTAGAAAATCAAATCATTTAATTCATGAAAAATCTCCGTATTTATTACAACATGCTTATAATCCTATTAATTGGTTTTCATGGAGTCCTCAAGCATTTAATAAGGCAAAAAGAGAGAGTAAAGCTGTATTCTTATCAATAGGTTATTCATAATGTTTTTTTACTTTAGTCAACCTGTCATTGGTGTCATGTTTGCTAAAGTAAAAACTTATGTTAATAAAATTGTATATCTAATTCAGCTTCATTGTCATCAATTCTAGTCCATACAATTTTTTCAATTATTGATTTATAGAATTTATTTTTTTCTTCAGCAGTAATATCTTCTTTATTTAGATTGTCTAATACTTTATTAATTGTAAAAATTTTATCATCAATAGATTTAATCTGATCAACATTTAAAGAATTCTCTAATTCATCTATCTCAACATCAACCTTTTCAATTTCATTTTCCCATTTAGATTTTCTATCTAACCATTGTTCTCTAGTATAGTCACCTAATTCATATGCTTCATTAACTTTTTCTAAAGCTGTCTTAAATTTATTTAATTGTTTGCTTTTTTGTTTTATTATTAATTCTATTTTTTTATTGTCTTTATTTATTTCTGTAGGCATATTATTAATTAAATTATCACGATAATTAATTATTGCTAATAAAACCTCTTTCGATATTTCTTCAATATTACCAGAACGATTAGGACACTTATTGCCAAAAGCATCAATATACCAACAAGGTTTCATATAAATTTTCTCAGAATTTTTTTTCTTTAAAAAAGTTATAGAATATCCACATATACTACACTTAATAATTCCAGAAAATTCAAATACACCTTGCTTTGCTCTTGAAGGTGTTTTATTTCTTTGTTTAAATAATTCTATAATTCTATTATGTTCTTCTATGGTTTTTACTGGTAAATGGCAATTCTCAACAACAATCCACCTATCTCTAGAGTAATTAATTATCTTTTCTCCTTTTCGAGTATTGCCTTTAGTTTTATTGCTGATTATTTTTCCCAAATGAGTTTCACTTAAAAGTAATCTTTGCACAACAACACCATACCATTTACTACCACGTTCATAAGGTGTAGGAATACCTAATTTATTTAATTCAATTGCAACATTTTCAACTGTTAATAATTTATCAAGAAATAGAGACTTAATTAAATTATAAGTCGATAATTTTTCTTCATCTATAATTAAACCTTTTGTTTGAGGATTATATTTATATGGGATAGGTGCTGTTCCATTTGTCCAATTGCCCATCTTGCTTCCAATTTTCTTACCACGCAACATTCTTCTTTTGATCATCTTATATTCCTGGCGACTCATAAAGGAAATTAATTCCAGAAATGTTTCATCATCTTCATTTTCTAAATTATAAACTTTATTAGGAGTAATAATTAATGTACCAGACTTTTTAAATATTCTTTTAATTTTTCCAGAATCTTCCTCTGAACCTCTCGATAATCTGTCATAATCTACAACTAATACAGCGTCAAATAAATCATTTTCTATATCTTCAAGTAATCTAATCATCTCAGGTCTACCATCAATACTATCACCTGAAGCAACTTCTTTATAAATTACATATCTTAAATTATGCATTTTAGCAAAATCTGTTAATAATGAATTATGTTTTTCTAATGTTTCGTCTGTTTCTTCCAGACCTTTCGCCCTTGATTTACGCAAATATATAGCAACATCTTTTATTATTTCTGATAATTTATTTTCCATGATATTACCACCTTTAAAATAATGTTATGGAGAATAGTAATAGATATAGTATTCTACATGGAAAGTAAATTATCCTTTTAGAACTAAAAAATTTATTAAAATTGATTTAAAATTATTGAATTAATATGTATACTTTATATGGAAATCTGATATAATGAATATTAGGATAGTGAAATTGAAAGATTTAATTAGATTTGATGAATAAGGAGAGTGAAATTAATGGGTATTGCTGAGAAGGAGATTGGAATGGAAAATGAAGTTAATACTACAATTAATACTGAAATTAAGAGAAACAAAATAGGTATATTTGTAGGTGAAAAAGATATTCGTAAAGATTATGAGATTAACAATGTAATTACAACAATTCGTAATGACCAAATATTTTCTTACAATTTTAATTTACCAATTTCAACTATTTGTAATTTTATGGATTCAGATATACTTCAATATATGCCTGAGATACAAAGAGGGAAAAAATTGCTAAGAGGTATTGAAAGTCCACTGATTAATACAACTAAAACGAAAGAAATTGCGGAATGTATCATGAAAGATGAATTTTTTGGAGGAACATTAAGTTTTGTTATTATTGAATCATACCTTGATAAACCAGATGCTAAGTTTGAATATGATGAAGATAATAATACCATAAACTGTAATCTACCTATATTTTGTGTTGACGGAATGCACAGGGTGTCAAGTGCAAGAATTATAAATGATTTATGGCATAAAGTTAAACGTAATAAAGATGGTATGATTGATCCTGAAAAATATGAATTTCCCATATCACTTATTATATGTTCGATGGATGATGCTAAACGTATTTTTTCACAAAGCACTTTAAATTTAAAAATTAGCAAAGTTAGAAGCGAAGTGTTATCTATAGGTACGTATAAAAATATGATCACAAATGAAATAATTAAAAATAGTGACTTACGTAATAAAGTAGAAAAGTATGTTTCAAATATCAAAAATACAAACAATATAGTAACTTATTCCGTTTTAAGTACACAAATAGATAATCAATTCAAACCTAAAACTAAACTTGAAAGTGAAGAAATTGCTTCATATTTAACCGACTTTATGAATTTTTTAGTTTACTTATTCCCCTACAGCATGGGTGAGATGGATATTACCGAAAGAAAACTTGGTAGAGAAAGAGATTATAGTATTGAACTTTTAATGTGGCAAGGGTATATCGCAGTTGCTAAAGCATTATATGGAGATGAAAATTGGAAAGAAAAACTTAGAAAATTGAAACAATTAATAAGAATAAAAAATTGGGAAGGGTTCTTTTTAGATAGAACAAATCCAATTTGGAATCATGTTAAAAAAGGTGATGGAAAATTAGTAAATAGTAGTGCAACACAAAGTTATGTAAGAAAAGTATTTGTTATGTTTATTACTAACGAGAAAGAATTTTTTGAAATAGCAGATAAAATTTGATAGGGAATGATGGTGAATTTATACTCCTACTTAAATTAACAAGTAGGAGTATTTTATTTTAGGCAACAACTAAATTTCTATCTTTTAAAAACTTTAACACTTCATCATAATCTTCTTCTTTTACTTTAATTTTAATAGTTTTAAATTTCTGCTTTTTAACAAAACTCCAAGCATCATTATTATTTATTAAATTCCAATCATTATCTTTTCTATATAAATGAATATATTTATTTTCTATTTCTCTTATTTCTTTTTCACTTAACCCTTCACATACCTCTATAATTTCAAAAGTAGCACCTTCTTCTAACATTTCTGAGGTAAAAGGAACATTATTATTAATTTTATTATTATGTTTTAAAAACCTCTTTCTAAATCCTTGAATTGTTGAACCTATGTATATATTGTTATCTAACACTATTTTATAAACACCAATTTTATTTTCATCTTTTTCATAAATTAAAAAACTAGGAAAATATTTTCGACTATTATTTTTACTTCCTATAGACTTCCCTCTATTATCAATTTTTTCTATAGGCATTTCAAACACCTCATCAATTATAAATTTTTGACCATCTTTATGCCATTTAAAATATCTTTCCCAATTTGCAATTTGTAATAATCTACTTTTACCTTGTTTTTCTTTCTCTTCTAAAAGAAAACACATTTCTTTATAATTTTTAATTGCCATATCTATAGATAATTTAATTTTAATAATATTTTCTAAATTCATTATTATCACTCCTTTGTTCTAATTGTTTGAATTAAATAATTAACTAAATATAATTTTATTTATCACTTCTTTTTGTTCTGAATAATTTTTCATAGCATTTCTTATTTCAGGTGATTCTCTAAATATAAATACATTTTTATTTTTATCTTTTAAATCAATGCGTTTATCAATTAAAATAAATCTACACATCATTAAAAAACCAGCCATTGCTTGCGAATGTATTATTACTGCTGGAATTTTTTCTTCCATAAAATATCAAACTCCTTTAAACAAAAAATTGTATTAAAAAATTATTTCATATTATTAATTCTAGGAATAATAATATCATTTATGTATTTATCATTTATTTCAGTAGCAATCCAACTTCTATTATACCTAATACATGATTCTATTTCTGTTCCACTTCCAGCAAAAGGTATATATATTAAATTACCTTTATTGCTTAATCCTTTTACAATCCAATCGCTAATTTCATTACTTTTTTGAGTAGGATGTTCAGTTCTTAATTCCTTTTTCATATATGGTTTAGATGGTGCTTTTAAAATTGAAGTAGGAAATCTATAACCATTATTTTCTGTAATTATATTTTGATAATCTATATTATGATTTTTACTTTTTGTTTTATCATTATTTCTATTACGAACATACTCGTTTCCTTGTGTTTTTAAATCATTTATATTAAAAACACAATTTGATACATTAGATTTCTTTTTCTTAAAAACTATAAATTGTTCATGTATTTTCATTGGTATATAATTACTATTCCACATTGCTCCTGGTTTCTCCCATATCTCTTCAAATCTATAAACAAAATCATTTTCTAATGCTTCAATTAATACAAAACTTAACATAGGTTGTTGACCCCAAATAACTAATTGTCCATTATTTTTTAAAATTCTATTATATTGTTCAAATATACCTTCAATTTTATAAGAAGAATCCCAATTAACTTTATTTAATGGTAATTTACCATATGGTTTATCTTCAATTATTAAATCAACACTTTTTTCAGATAATTGTTTCATAAAATTAATACAATTATCATTATAAATTTTATTAATTTCAATTATAATTTCCCATCACCTCATTAATAATTATATAAACTTATACAAAACTACATAAAATAAAAAACAAAATAGAGGTAGTCATCAAAAACTACCTCTATTTATCCAATATTTACCATATGAAATTTACAAACCCTTGATTTACAACACTTTGTTGACTATTAATTTCTGCTAAATCATAACCAAACAACAATTTTGTGTAGATATTGCCTTTTGACATATTAAATTATATATAATATAATACACATGAGGGGTATCAAACAAAACAAACAACACTAGGTTTTTGGATCGCCTCCATTCTTACTAGTGTTGTTTGTTTTTATTCATATTTATCATATTCTTTAAATTTGACTTCTTACATTAAATGTATTATAATACTCATATTAAAATATTAAGTTTTCGCGAAAAAACTTTCGGCAAATAACACTAGATTATTGGGTACTCATCATGTCTAGTGTTATTTGCTTTTTAAATTGAATTTATAAGTGTCAAGTATTTTCACCTTATCCCCTATCGACAAAAGAAGTGGTGGGGAAGTGGAAGAGAGGACGTTACTTCACAACTTTTGCCCACTCATCACCCCATATATTCTTTAATTCCCTCAATGCAGATTTTACTAATCCATTAATTTCATCAGGATTAATGTTATATCCTTTTTCTTCTAATCTATCAGACAGCCAATTATAAGCCAACACAACTTTTTCCTCACTTTTTGCATTAATATCTATTCCATGTTGTTCAGCATATTGTACTGCTAATTTTGCTAATTCTAATTTTGCACTATATTCAGATTCCAACTTTATCATTTCTTCTGTTCCAATTTTCTTTCTAATATAAGATATTAAATAATATATACCAATAGTAGAAAGTCCATATAAAGCATCAATAAATATATTTTGAAAATAAGTATTCATAAATTCCATATTAAAACCTCCAATTATTATTTATTATTAGTAATAATACGATCAAGCATTGTGAATAGTAACCATGCTTGAACTGGTTCTGCTAATTTCTTTTTCCAATCTTCTGCATTATTAATTAGACCTTTATTAGCAAGATTATCTAAACTTTTAATTCCTGATTCTTCCATCCATTTTTCGATTGCCATATCAATTAACTCCTCCTTATCAATTACTTTATCTACTTTAATACCTAAAAAATCTCCAATACCTTGAGCAATAGCAAATGCCATCTTATCTTGAAATTCAGGATCATTTAACATTTTTTCTTCTTCTGGATTTGAAATAAATAGCATTTCTATAAGTGTAGCAGGACATTTTGCATATTTTATTACATAGAATTTTGCTTCTTTATCAGGATCACCATCAGATAAATCTTCTCTATATATTAAATTAGGAAATGTTGCTTTAACTTTTGAATGAATTTTAGTTGCTAAAATATCAGAATAATTCTGACCAGGAGTTGTAAAAATCTCAAATCCCCTAGCGGTAGAATTATTACAAGAGTTACAATGCAGACTTACAAAAACATCTGGATTATAACCATTAGCAATTTGCATACGTTTAACTAAATCTTGACTTAAATTAGAAGGCCAAGATACTTTATCACTATCTCTTGTAAAACATACATCTATACCAGCAGATTTTAGATAATTTGCTACTTTAAATCCAACAGACATATTAATATTTTTCTCTTGTGTTCCATTTATTCCCAAAGCGCCTGAATCATAACCACCATGCCCATAGTCTATGCAAGCGAGTTTATTCATAAACAAACATCTCCCTATATTTAATTAAATTTTATTATTATAATCCTTTTCCGTTTGAATATCATTACTTTGTGTAGAAACATTTAAATCACTTAATTTACTTTTATATTCAGCATATTGATTCAATACTTCAACTCCGTTAATTCCAACAAAACCAAATAAAAACGCTTGAATAATATTTACTAAATCTGAAATATTTTTATCAATGTAATGTGAGTATAGAGTATAAAGAGTTACTGTAATTAGAAGTATTGCTAGAGTTGAAATTTTCTTTTCTTGTATACTTAGTATATTTTTCAGATATTCTATTGTAATCACCTCATGTTGGTTGCTATAAAGTTTAATTAATTAGTTTACTTGATTGATGTATAACCGTATAAATAGCCACACCAGAACTTATTAAAGTTGTAATTACAGCACCTATAGTAATTATCGTCTGTGTACGAATTTTACTTTTGCCATCAATCTTTGTAGTTTCAATTTTAACATCATTATTTTGCTTATTTATAATCAAACTATTAAGACTTCCTAATATTAAATTATTGTTTGTGGTAGATTTGGCATCCATCAATTTTAAATCAGCACTTATTTCTTCTTGATTTTTAATAACGTATTTCATTGCTTCTTGTTGTTGAACCATACCTACTTCGATCTTTGACAGTCTCTCATCATGGTTAATTATTTTTTCATGAATATTATCAAATTTTTCCTTAATCAATTCTTCATCCACTGACATACCACATCCTTCCTTAATATTAATAAATTCCTCCGTTTCGCTCTTAAAATTATTTTCACAATTATTCATAAAACACTTTACAACTCCTCTCTTATGTTATATACTTATGTCACACAATAATACTCTTACTATTATTGCTGTTATGAGGTATGGTGTATGAGAGTGGTACACCATACCTTTCAAATACATAATAAATTAAATCAAACACAATTCAATAAAATATTAACTTTAGAATCTCATAGACCATCTGCGAGAGCCATTGAGCACCAATGATGTATTTATGGGGTTCTAATTATTGTTTATTATTTGTATAGATATATAAACCTCCTTAAAAACATATTATCAAATTTATTTAATAAAAAGAGAAGTAGAGCATAAATACTTCTCTTTTTATTTTATTATTTTTACTTTATACCCTAATTTCATGTACAAAATACTACAATAATCTACATTTTACGACATAATTTATCCAATATTTGACATAAAAATCATGATAAAAGGTTTGTTTCATCATGAGTAAAATGATTGATTATAAATAAATTATAAAATAGAGTAATTATTTCTTATCAAATAACTATTCTATTTATTTTGCATTATATTGAGTATTTTAATTTTTTAATTTAAACAATATTAAGTTTTACTATGTATAGCGAAATAAATATTCAGTTATTATTTAATTTTATTAAGTTGTAGTTACCACACTAACGCTTTTCGTTGGTTAGTTATAAGAGTATTTCTTGTGGCGGTTGCTTTTTGTCAATTTCAAATTGTGCGAGCAATTCCGCTTCTCGCTTACTTATTTGTATGTCTTGGTCTTTACCAAACTT